>Ga0307375_10000033_pt1 | contig 192912 bp, 173 predicted proteins | sample TR1MG_FD_202531 | JGI IMG/M metagenome (GOLD analysis project Ga0307375, IMG submission 202531) | Soil microbial communities from Risofladan, Vaasa, Finland - TR-1 | ecosystem: Environmental > Terrestrial > Soil > Coastal area > Acid sulfate soil | place: Finland: Risofladan, Vaasa...
GAAAAGGCGCGGAAAAAAGTGGCGCCAAATCCAGGGACAAAACATCATGAATCTGGATGATTTCAGGAAGCTCAATCCGAAGGATTTCAGCAACTGGCCGGACGTTCCGAAGGCCGTCGCGCTGTGTGTGTTGTTCGTGCTCATTCTTTTTGCCGGCTACTGGTTCGACTGGCAAAACCAGCTATCCGAGCTCGATGCCGCAAAACAAAAAGAAGCCCAGTTGCGCGACTCCTTCCTCACGAAAAAGAAACAAGCGGTCAACCTGGATGCTTACCGCAGACAACTCAAGGATCTTGAGCTGGCGTTCGGCGCGCTGATCAAGCAGCTCCCCAACAAGGCAGAAATGGACGCGCTCCTGACTGACATCAATCAAGCCGGACTCGGGCGAGGGCTGGAATTCGAACTGTTCAAACCGGCCGAAAAGGAAATTTTGTCCGAGTTTTATGCCGAGCGGCCCATCGCCGTTCGCGTCACCGGCAATTACCATGATCTGGGCGCCTTCACCAGCGATATCTCCCGTTTGCCGCGCATCGTCACTCTCAGCGACATCAATATCACGCCCAGCGCCCATGCGCTGACCATGAGCGCAACAGCAAAAACCTATCGCTATCTTGACGAAGAAGAGTTCGCCGCGCAGAAAGCTGCACAGAAAAAATCCGCAAAAAGCCAAGGCAAAGAGGCCAAAAAGTGAGGTCCTCCTATCTTCTCCTGATCATAATCAGCCTCGGCCTCACGGCCTGTGGCGGAGACGGCATGGACGACCTGAAGCAACTCACCGGCGCGTCCGGCGAGGGGTTGCGCGGCAAGATCGAGCCTTTGCCTGAAATCAAGCCCTATGAATCTTTCACTTATGATGCCTTCGACCTGCCCGACCCCTTCAAGCCGCGCAAACTGTTGCCGGGCAAAGGCGGCGGGTTGCAGCCCGACCTTACCCGCAACAAGGAAAAGCTGGAGGAATTCCCGCTGGAAAACCTGAAAATGGTGGGCACCCTGCAACAACACAAAATCATCTACGGCCTGGTGAAAACCTCGGATGGCGGCCTGTATCGGGTCAAGGTGGGCAACTATATGGGCCAGAATTTCGGCATGATCACCAAAATTACAGAAAACGAAATTGTCATGACGGAAGTTGTTCAGGACAGCACCGGGAACTGGATCGAACGAAATACCAGCATTAATCTGGCCGACGCACCAGATCAAAAGCAGAAATAGAGGTCGCCATGAATATCATCAATAAAGCTATCGCCCGTTTCATCCAGGCCGCCTGCCTGGCCACCCTGTTCCTGGCCCACAGTTACGCAGCCGTCGAGCCATCCGGCGCCGGCCCGGAGGCAGTCCAGGCACCCCAGAACAGCATCGAAAGCCTGGATCACACCACCCTGCAAAGCGGCAAGATTCTGATAACCCTGAAATTGAAACAGGCCTTGAAAAACCCGCCGGCCGGGTTTGCCATCAACAACCCGCCGCGAATCGCGCTGGATCTCCCGGACACCGCCAATACGCTGGGAAAGAACAGCATCGGCATCGGCGAAGGCGTACTGCGCAGCATTAATATCGTCCAGTCTGGCAAACGCACCCGGCTGGTGATCAACCTGTCCAAACCCGCCGGCTATGAAACAAAAATCGAGGGAAACACCCTGCAGATCACCCTGCAGGGCGCGGAAACAACCGGCGTAACGTCGAACGTGGGCGCGCAGTTTGCGGAGGCCGTCCCCGGCGCGCAAAAACATGCGTTGCAGGATGTCGATTTCCGCCGGGGCAAGAATGGAGAAGGCCGAATCGTGGTCGATCTTTCCGACACCAATACCGGCATCGATATTCGTACCGAGGGCAAAACCATTGTGGTGGAATTCATCAACACCACCCTCCCCCGCAATCTGGAGCGCAGGCTCGACGTCATTGATTTCGGTACGCCGGTGCAAACGGTCAGCACATTCAGCCACGGCAACAACACCCGCATGGTGATCGAACCCAAGGGCATGTGGGAACATTCGGCCTACCAGACCGACCGCCAGTTCATTCTCGATGTCCGGCCAATTATCGAGGACCCGACCAAGCTCGTGCAGGGATCGAAAACCGGCTATGTCGGCGACAAGCTCTCGCTTAACTTCCAGAACATAGAAGTGCGGGCGGTGCTGGAAGTACTGGCCGAATTTACCGGCCTGAACATCATCTACAGCGACTCGGTCAGCGGCAACTTAACCCTGCGCCTGAAGGACGTGCCCTGGGATCAGGCTCTGGACATCATCCTTCACGCCAAGGGTCTGAGCATGCGCAAGTCCGGCAACGTCATCTGGATTGCCCCTTCGGACGAACTGGCCACCAAGGAAAAGCTGGAGCTGGAAGCCAGCCAGCAAATCCTGGATCTGTCGCCCGTGCGGACCGAAAGCTTCCAGATGAAGTACCAGAAAGCGGCTGACGTCAAGACGATTCTCTCCGACAAAACCCAGCAAATTCTTTCCAAGCGCGGCAGCGTGGTGATTGACCCGCGAACCAATACCCTGTTTATCCAGGATACGGCAAGCAAGCTGGAAGATATCCGGAAGCTGATCAACCAGATCGACGTGCCGGTGAAACAGGTTTTGATCGAATCACGGATCGTAATCGCCAGCGATTCGTTCAACAAAAACCTCGGCGCGAGGCTCGGCTTTCAGGATCATGGCACAGGATCTGACGTAGGGTCTTCCTTGGGCACCTTGGGAAGCGCGGATGCCCGGATCGCTTTGGGCGGACAACTCGAGGCACCCGGGTATAACACCGGACAATCCGCCACTGTTCCAACCTTCAGCAGTCAGGGCATGAACATAAACATGCCCGGCTCTACCATCGGCGGCATTGCCCCGGGTGTTCTTTCCATGGTGCTATTCAAGGCAGGGGCCACCAAATTCCTGAATCTGGAACTCAGCGCCTTGCAGGCGGACGGAAAAGGCAAGACCATTTCCAACCCGCGCGTGCTTACCGCCGACCAGACCGAAGCAACCATCGAACAGGGCACCGAGATCCCCTATCTGCAAGCGAGCAGCAGCGGTGCCACCTCCGTTGCCTTCAAGAAAGCCGTGTTGAGCCTGAAAGTGAAGCCGCAGATCACGCCGGACGACAACATCATCATGGACTTGAAGATCAATAACGACGAACCCGATTACAAGCATGTCACTGCGGGCGTGCCGCCGCTGCTGACCAAGCAGATCGACACGCAAGTGCTGGTCGAAAACGGGGGTACGGTGGTGATCGGCGGCATCTATACCCAGACGCAAAACAACACCGTGACCAAGGTTCCGCTACTGGGCGACATTCCGGTACTGGGCATCTTCTTTAGAAATAAAGTCGAGCAGGATGAAAAATCCGAGCTGCTGATATTCGTTACCCCCAAGATTCTGAAAGAAAGCCTCAACTTGCGCTGACAAACAAGAAAGAGCAGCCCTGACTGCTCCAAACCTGGATTTTCCGTTAAAATGCCTGTCACGATGACAACCCTTAAAGGGAACGAGTGACAGGCAATATTTTTTTAGTCGGTTTGATGGGCGCAGGCAAAACCACGATCGGCAAGATGATCGCCAGACACCTCAACAAGACTTTTTTCGACTCCGACCATGAAATCGAGAAGCGCACCGGGGTCAATATTCCCCTGATTTTCGAACTGGAGGGCGAGGCCGGATTTCGCTCACGGGAAGCCTCGGTTATCCAGGAGCTGGCCGGACAAAAAAACATTGTGCTGGCGACGGGCGGCGGTGCGGTGCTGAGCCAGCAAAACCGCGACAACCTCCGTCACAACGGCACGGTGATTTACCTGCGCGCCAAGGAGGAGGATTTATGGCGCCGCACCCGCCATGACAAGAACCGTCCGCTGCTACAGACCGCCGACCCCCTTGCCAGGCTGAAGGAACTGTTCGCGCAACGTGACCCGCTCTACCGCGAAATTGCGGACATTGTCGTGGACTCGGGCGAACAAAGCGCCCACGCTCTGGTCGGTCAGATCGAAGAACAGCTAAAACACCTTTACGAAAACAACGTCAAACCGAACTGATATCGCCCTGGAAATCATGCAAACCCTCACCGTAGACCTGAACGAACGCGCCTATCCGATCCACATCGGCAAGGACTTGTTGCGCCGCGCCGAACTGATCCTGCCTCATCTGGCCCGGAAACAGGTCGCCATCGTCACCAACACCACGGTCGCGCCGCTCTATCTCGGCACCCTGAGCAATGCTCTGGCGGCTGAAGGCGTAGACATCGTTCCGATCATCCTGCCCGACGGGGAAAAATACAAAAACGCGGACACCCTGAACCAGATCTACGGTGCCCTGCTCAGCCACCGTTGCGAACGCAAAACCACCCTGATCGCCCTGGGAGGCGGCGTCATCGGCGACCTCACCGGCTTCGCGGCCGCGACCTATTTGCGTGGCGTGCCGTTCATCCAGGTGCCGACCACCTTGCTGGCCCAGGTGGATTCCTCGGTGGGCGGCAAGACCGGTATCAACCACCCGCTGGGCAAGAATATGATCGGCGCTTTCTACCAGCCCAAGCTGGTGGTAGCCGACACCGCTACCCTCGACACCCTGCCCGACCGCGAACTCTCCGCCGGCTTGGCCGAAGTCATCAAGTACGGACTGATCCGCGATCTTCCCTTTTTCGAGTGGCTGGAGCAAAACATGGAGAAGCTGCTGGCGCGCGATCAGGAAGCCGTCGCTTACGCCATCAAGCGCTCCTGCGAAAATAAGGCGGAAGTGGTCATCGCCGACGAGCGCGAAGGCGGCATCCGCGCCCTGCTCAACCTGGGGCACACTTTCGGCCATGCGGTCGAAGCCGGCATGGGCTACGGTAACTGGCTGCACGGCGAAGGCGTGGCGGCCGGCACGATGCTGGCGGCAAGCCTGTCGCAACGGCTCGGCTGGATCGGTGAAAAAGAAGTCGCCCGCATCCGCGCCCTGTTCGTGCGCGCCGGGCTTCCGGTCAGCGCCCCCGATCTGGGCGAGAAAACCTATCTTGAGCTCATGGCAGTGGACAAAAAAGTGGAAGGCGGCCGGATGCGCTTCGTGCTGCTGAAAGCCATCGGCACGGCGGTAGTAACCGCCGACGTTGCGGAACAGGCGCTGCGCGAAACCTTGCGCGAAACCGCCCACCATGGCTGACCGCCTCGCCTGCTACGCGGCACGCTCCGAAACCTCCCTGGGCCGCCGCCACGATGAACCCGCGCCGGCCGGGCGCAGCCAATTCCAGCGCGACCGCGATCGCATCATCCATTCGACGGCGTTCCGCCGGCTGGAATACAAGACCCAGGTTTTCGTCAATCACGAGGGCGACCTGTTCCGCACGCGGCTGACCCACAGCCTGGAAGTGGCGCAGATCGGACGCACCATCTCCCGCAACCTGGCGCTCGACGAGGATCTGGTGGAAGCCATCGCCCTGTCCCACGATCTCGGCCACACGCCATTCGGCCACGCCGGCCAGGACGAGCTCAACGACTGCATGAAAGCCTACGGCGGCTTCGAACACAATCTGCAATCGCTGCGCGTGGTAGACCTGCTGGAAGAGCGCTATGCCGAATTCGACGGCCTCAATCTGACCTTCGAAACCCGGGAAGGCATCCTCAAGCACTGCTCCACGGAAAACGCCCGGGCCGCTGGCGATGTGGGCGAACGCTTCCTGTCGGACCGGCGCCCTTCGCTGGAAGCCCAGGTGACCAACCTCGCCGACGAAATCGCCTACAACAACCATGATGTGGACGACGGCCTGCGCTCCGGCCTGATTTCGCTGGAACAGCTGGCCGAGGTCAGCCTTTTCGCCCGCCATCTCAAAGCCGTGCGCGACCTTTACCCCGACCTGGCCGACCGTCGCCTGATCCATGAGACCGTGCGCCGCATGATCAACACCCTGGCGCTGGACCTGATCAAGCAAAGCACGGAAAACATCAACGCCGCCGCGCCGCAATCCATTGCCGACGTGCGTGAAGCGCAGCCCCTGATCGCCTTCAGCCCGGCAATCAGGGAAGAGCAACAAGAGCTCAAGCGTTTCCTGCGCACCCATCTGTACCGTCATTACCTGGTTATGCGCATGAGCAACAAGGCCAGGAGCACCATCCGCAAACTGTTTCACGCCTTCCTTGACGAAGTTCGCCTGTTACCGCCGCAATTTCAGGAAAAAGCCCAACAGGACAAGCCCCGCGCCATCTCCGACTATATCGCCGGCATGACCGACCGTTATGCCATCCGCGAATACCGGCGTCTTTTTGCCATCGAAGAAGATTAGTTTCGATGGCCTCGCCCAGGCAGGGCTCCAATGCGGAGCCAATGTTGCCATCCGCCCCGAGACGAGGTAACATTTCCGCCCTTTCGCCCTGATTTTTCCGGGCGCAGTAAATTGATTGCCGACACTTTAAAAAAGTTTAGTTGTGGATGATTTGATAAGGAACAGCGTGAGCCATTCTTCGTTGCCGGTACAACAGGGGTTGTACGATCCGCGCCATGAGCGCGACGCATGTGGTGTGGGCTTTGTGGCGCACATCAAGGGGACGCAAAGTCACGAACGGGTGCGCCAGGGCTTGCAGATTCTGGAAAACCTGACTCACCGTGGCGCGGTCGGCGCCGACCCGCTGGCCGGCGATGGCGCCGGCATCCTGATCCAGATTCCCGATGCCTTTCTGCGCAAAGCCTGCTCCGCGCTCGGCATGACTCTGCCGGAAGCGGGCCGGTACGGCGTCGGCATGTTGTTCCTGCCGCGCGATGCGGCGGCGCGCGCCGCCTGCGAACGCATCATCGCCGACAAGATCGCAGCCGAAGGCCAGCAATTGCTCGGCTGGCGCGATGTCCCGGTGGAAAATAGCGGACTGGGCGAAAGCGTCAAGGCCGTGGAACCGGTGGTACGCCAGGTATTCATCGGATGCGGCGCCAATTGCCCGGATACCGACAGCTTCGAGCGCAAGCTGTTCGTCATCCGCAAAACCGCCGAACTCGACATAGGCCGCCTGCCTGCCGGACAGGGCGAGGGCTTCTACGTTCCCTCCCTGTCCTCGCGCACCATCGTCTACAAGGGCATGCTGCTGGCGAATCAGGTCGGCGCTTATTACCTCGACCTGCGGGACGAAACCGTGGTCAGCGCGCTGGCCCTGGTACATCAGCGCTTCTCCACCAACACTTTCCCCACCTGGGATCTGGCGCACCCGTTCCGCCTCATCGCGCACAACGGCGAAATCAACACCCTGCGCGGCAACGTCAACTGGATGGCGGCGCGCCACGCCGCGATGTCCTCCAAACTGCTCGGCGAAGACCTGGAAAAACTCTGGCCCCTGATTGTCGACGGCCAGTCCGACTCCGCCTGTTTCGACAACGCGCTGGAACTGCTGGTGGCCGGCGGCTACTCCCTGCCGCACGCGATGATGCTGCTGATTCCGGAAGCCTGGGCGGGCAACCAGTTGATGGACGAAGAGCGCCGCGCTTTCTACGAATACCATGCCGCGCTGATGGAGCCGTGGGACGGACCTGCCGCCGTGGCCTTCACCGATGGCCGCATGATCGGCGCAACGCTGGATCGCAATGGACTGCGCCCGGCACGCTATCTGGTCACCGACGACGACGTCGTGCTGATGGCCTCGGAAATGGGCGTGCTGGATATCCCGCAACACAAGATCGTGAAGAAATGGCGTTTGCAGCCGGGCAAGATGTTCCTGATCGACCTGCAAGCCGGCCGCATCGTCGACGACGCAGAGCTGAAACAGCAGCTATCCACCGCCAGGCCTTACCGCGCGTGGATTGAAAAATCCCGCTATTTCCTCGGCGACCTGCCCGATGTGGATGCTGCAGATACGCTCAAGGAAACGCTGCTCGACACCCAGCAGGCCTTCGGCTTTACGCAGGAAGACCTCAAGTTCATTCTCGCGCCCATGGCTTCCGCCGGCGAAGAGGCGACCGGTTCGATGGGCAGCGACACCGCACTGCCGGTCTTGTCCGACAAGAACAAGCCGCTGTATAACTATTTCCAGCAGCTGTTTGCCCAGGTGACCAACCCGCCTATCGACCCGATCCGCGAAGAGATCGTGATGTCGCTGACCTCGTTCATCGGGCCGAAACCCAACCTGCTCGGCATCGACGAAACCGACCCGCCGCTGCGCCTGGAAGTGCACCAGCCGGTGCTGACCAATGAAGACATGGCGAAGCTGCGCGGCATCGACCAGTTGACCGGCGGCCAATACAAATCGGCGGTACTGGACATCACTTACCCGGCGCAACAGGCTGCGGCAGGCTGCGAGGCCGCGATCGGAGCCCTGTGCGCCGCCGCCGACCAGGCAGCGGCCGATGGCTACAACGTCCTGATCCTGTCCGACCGCGCCATGTCGCGCGAGCGCATCGCCATCCCGGCGCTGCTGGCCTGCGCGGGAGTACACCATCACCTGGTGCGCAAAGGACTGCGCACCAGCACCGGCCTGGTGGTGGACACCGGCTCCGCCCGCGAAACGCACCACTTCGCCCTGCTGGCCGGCTATGGCGCCGAGGCCGTGTGTCCGTGGCTGACTTTCGACACCATCGACGCGATGGCCGATTATCTGCCCGCCGGCCTGTCCGGCAAGGACGCCAACAAGCGCTTCATCAAGGCCGTCAACAAGGGGCTGCTCAAGGTGATGTCGAAGATGGGCATCTCCACTTACCAGTCCTACTGCGGCGCGCAAATCTTCGAAGCAATCGGCCTGAATGCCGATTTCATCGCCCGCTATTTCACCGGCACGGCAACCCAGATCGAAGGCATCGGCCTGCGCGAAGTGGCCGAAGAAGCGGCGCGCACTCACCAGTCCGCATTCGGTAGCGACCCGGTGCTGTCGAACGCGCTCGAAGCCGGCGGCGAATACGCCTACCGCGTGCGCGGCGAAGAACACCTGTGGACGCCGGACTCCATCGCCAAGTTGCAACATGCGACGCGCGCCAACAACGCCCAGACCTACAAGGAATATGCCAAGCTGATCAACGATCAGAGCGCGCACCTGAAAACCCTGCGCGGGCTGTTCGAATTCAAGCCGGCCGGCGTACCGGTGCCGCTCGCAGAAATCGAGCCGGCGAAGGAAATCGTCAAGCGCTTCGTGACCGGCGCCATGTCGCTCGGCTCGATTTCTACCGAGGCCCATACCACGCTCGCCATCGCGATGAACCGCATCGGCGGCAAATCCAACACCGGTGAAGGCGGCGAAGACGCGGCGCGGTTCAAGCCGGTCAAGGGCGGCGCGAAACTGTCCGAAATTATCGGCAAGGGCCGGATCGAAACCGACCTGGTCATGAAGGACGGCGATTCGCTGCGTTCCAAAATCAAGCAGGTGGCCTCCGGCCGCTTCGGTGTAACGGCGGAATACCTGTCCAGCGCCGACCAGATCCAGATCAAGATGGCGCAAGGCGCCAAGCCCGGCGAGGGCGGCCAGTTGCCCGGCCACAAGGTATCCGAATACATCGCTCAGCTGCGCTTTTCGGTGCCCGGCGTGGGACTGATTTCGCCGCCGCCGCACCATGACATTTACTCGATCGAAGATCTGGCGCAACTGATTCACGACCTGAAAAACGCCAACCCGAGCGCCTCCATCTCGGTCAAGCTGGTGTCGGAAATCGGCGTCGGCACGGTGGCTGCCGGCGTATCCAAAGCCAAGGCGGACCACATCGTGGTATCCGGCTTCGACGGCGGCACCGGCGCATCGCCGCTGTCTTCCATCAAGCACGCCGGCACGCCATGGGAACTCGGCCTGGCGGAAACCCAGCAGACCCTGGTGCTGAACCAGTTGCGCGGCCGCGTCGGGCTGCAGGTGGACGGCCAGATCAAGACCGGCCGCGACGTGCTGGTCGGCGCCCTGCTGGGCGCGGACGAATTCGGCTTTTCCACTGCGCCGCTGATCGTCGAAGGCTGCATCATGATGCGCAAGTGCCACCTCAACACCTGCCCGGTCGGCGTGGCGACGCAGGACCCGGCGCTGCGCAGGAAATTCACCGGCCAGCCCGAGCACGTGGTGAACTACTTCTTCTTCGTCGCCGAGGAAGTGCGCGAACTGATGGCGCAGATGGGCATACGCAAGTTCGACGACCTGGTCGGGCGCAGCGATCTGCTTGATGTCAGGCAGGGCATTGCTCACTGGAAAGCACGGGGCCTGGATTTCTCCAAAATTTTCCACCAGCCGGACATGCCCGCCAGCGTGGCGCGGCGCCATGCCGAACAGCAGGATCATGAGCTGGTCAAGGCGCTGGATAATCAACTCATCGCGCAGGCCGCGAACGCCCTGGAAAAACGGCAGCCCGTGGTCATCAACAGCACCATCGGCAACGTCAACCGCACCGCCGGCACCATGCTGTCGCACGAAGTGGCAAAGCGCTATGGCCACGCCGGACTGCCTGACGACACCATCACGGTGAAGCTGAAAGGCACGGCGGGGCAGAGCTTCGGCGCCTTCCTCGCGCACGGCGTGACCTTCGAGCTGACCGGCGAAGGCAACGACTACGTCGGCAAAGGGCTGTGCGGCGGCCGCATCGTGGTGATGCCGCCGAAGGAATGCAAAATCGTGGCGGAAGATAACATCATTGTCGGCAATACTGTGCTGTACGGCGCAACCAGCGGCGAATGCTATTTCCACGGCGTCGCCGGCGAACGCTTCGCCGTGCGCAATTCCGGCGCGGTCGCCGTGGTGGAAGGACTGGGCGACCACGGTTGCGAATACATGACCGGCGGCATGGTGATCGTACTGGGCCAGACCGGACGCAACTTCGCCGCCGGCATGTCCGGCGGCGTCGCCTACGTGCTGGATGAAGACGGCAGTTTCGAACAGCGCTGCAACCTGTCCATGGTGCAACTGGAGCCGATCCCGGAAGAAGAAGCCGCCAGCGAGACGGGCACCATGGAGGCGCACGGCCGGGTGCACTTCAACCATCTCGGCAAGGCCGACGAAGCCGCGCTGCGCGGCAAGATCGAGAAGCATCTGCGCTACACCGGCAGTGCGCGCGCCAGGAACATTCTGGACAACTGGGCGAGCTACCTGCCCAAATTCGTCAAGGTGATGCCGACCGAATACCGGCGTGCCATGCAGGAAATCGCGGCAAAACAGGCCAAGCAGAAGGAGGTTGCATAAATGGGTAAGCCTACCGGATTTATGGAATTCCGCCGCCTGAGCGAGGAGAGCTTGCCGGTTGCCGAACGTCTGAAAAATTACCGCGAATTCGTCCAGCACCTGAGCGACGAGCAAGCCGCCACCCAAGGTGCGCGCTGCATGGACTGCGGCATTCCGTTCTGCTCCAGCGGCTGCCCGGTCAACAACATCATTCCGGACTGGAACGACCTGGTTTATCGCGGCAACTGGAAGCGGGCGCTGGATTCCCTGCATTCCACCAACAACTTCCCGGAATTTACCGGCCGCATCTGCCCGGCGCCGTGCGAAGCCGCCTGCACGCTGAACATCAACGACGACGCGGTCGGCATCAAATCGATCGAGCACGCCATCATCGACAAGGGCTGGCAGCAGGGCTGGGTGATCGCGCAACCGGCACCGGCCAAGACCGGCAAGAAGGTCGCAGTGATCGGCTCCGGCCCGGCCGGGCTGGCCTGCACGCAACAGCTGGCGCGCGCCGGGCACGGCGTGGTGGTGTTCGAAAAGAATGACCGCATCGGCGGCCTGCTGCGCTACGGCATTCCCGATTTCAAATTCGAGAAATCGCATATCGACCGCCGCGTCGAGCAGATGCGCGCCGAAGGCGTGGAATTCCGCGTCGGCCAGCATGTCGGCGCCGATGTCACGGCGCAAACCATCATGGCTGATTTCGACGCCGTGGTTCTGGCCGGCGGCGCCGAGCAGCCGCGCGACCTGCCGGTTCCCGGGCGCGACCTGCCGGGCGTGCATTTCGCCATGGAATTCCTGATGCAACAGAACAAGGTGGTGGCGGGCGATACGCTGCCCGCCCAGATCAAGGCCACCGGCAAGCATGTGGTGGTGATCGGCGGCGGCGACACCGGCTCCGACTGCGTCGGCACCTCCAATCGCCACGGCGCCGCATCGGTCACCCAGCTCGAAGTCATGCCGCGCCCGGCAGAGCAGGAGAACAAGGCCCTGACCTGGCCCAACTGGCCGCTCAAGATGCGCACCTCCAGTTCGCAGGAAGAAGGCTGCACGCGCGACTGGTCGGTAACCACCAAGGCCTTCGTCGGCACCAACGGCAAGCTCGAAAAACTGAGCTGCGTGCGCGTCGAGTGGAAGGACGGCAAGATGCACGAAATTCCGGGCAGCGAATTCGAATTGAAAGCCGACTTGGTCTTGCTGGCGATGGGCTTCGTCAGCCCGGTGCAGAAAATGCTGGATGCGTTCGGCGTGGAGAAAGATGCGCGCGGCAACGCCAAAGCCACGACGGATGGCGCCGGCTGCTACCAGACCTCGGTGGGCAAGGTGTTCGCCGCCGGCGATATGCGCCGCGGCCAATCGCTGGTGGTATGGGCGATACGCGAAGGCCGCCAGGCCGCACGTGCCGTCGATGAGTTTTTGATGGGTTGTTCCAACTTACCCCGCTAACCGGAAAAACAAAATGCACAACAAACTCAAGAATGACACCTTCCTGCGCGCCCTGCTGCGCCAGCCGACCGAATACACCCCGGTATGGATGATGCGCCAGGCCGGACGCTATCTGCCCGAATACAACCAGACGCGGGCGCGGGCGGGCGATTTCCTGTCGTTGTGCAAAAACCCCGATCTTGCCACCGAAGTCACCCTGCAGCCATTGGCGCGCTTTCCGCTGGATGCGGCCATCCTGTTTTCTGACATTCTCACCATTCCGGACGCGATGGGGCTGGGCCTGTATTTCAGCACCGGCGAAGGCCCGAAATTCGAGCGCCCGCTGCGCGAAGAATGGGAAATCCGCGACCTGACCGTACCCGATCCCAATGTGCACCTGCGCTACGTGATGGATGCCGTGAGCCAGATTCGCAAATCGCTCAACAATGAAGTGCCGCTGATCGGCTTTGCCGGCAGCCCGTTCACGCTAGCCTGCTACATGGTAGAAGGCGGCAGCAGCTCGGACTTCTCCCTGGTCAAGACCATGCTTTACCAGCGCCCGGAACTGCTGCACCACATTCTCGACATCAACGCCCGCGCCGTGACCACCTACCTCAATGCCCAAATCGAGGCCGGTGCCCAGGCCATCATGATTTTCGACTCCTGGGGCGGCGCGTTGTCGCATGCGGCGTACCATGAATTCTCCCTGCCCTACCTGGAGCAGATCGTCAGCGGCCTGATCCGCGAGCGCGACGGCGCAACCATCCCCAACATCGTGTTCACCAAGGGCGGCGGGCTGTGGCTGGAAAGCATCGCCGCCATCGGCTGCAACGCCATCGGGCTGGACTGGGCCATCGACATCGGGCAGGCGCGCGCGCGCGTCGGCGACAAGGTGGCGCTGCAAGGCAACCTCGATCCGGCGGTATTGTTCAGCAACCCCGACACTATCCGCGCCGAAGTCGGCAAGGTCCTGCAAAGCTACGGCAAGGGCAACGGCCACGTATTCAACCTCGGCCACGGCATTTCGCAGTTCTCCAAACCGGAAAACGCCGCCGCCATGGTCGAAGCGGTGCACGAGTTGAGCAAGCCCTACCATTAACCAACAGCATTCAGCCACGGATTAACACGGATGCACACGGATTTCCTTGCTTCACCCGCCACCATCCGTGCCAATCCGTGTTAATCCGTGGCTGAGATTGCCTTTGCCGGATGAAAATTCTTCGCGTCGCACTGGATGTCCCTCTCGACACCCTGTTTGACTACTCGGCGGAAAATTCCGGCAAAGCAGGCATCGGCGACCGGGTTCTGGTTTCGTTCGGCCGCCGCAAGATGGTCGGCGTCGTCGCCGGGATCGCCGACCACTCCACCCTGACGCCGGAACGCATCAAACCGGTGCTGCAAGTTTTCCGCGACGTCCCGCCGCTGTCCGAAGAAATCCTCCATCTGCTGCAATTCTGCGCCGACTATTACCATCACCCCCTGGGCGAGGTGATACTCAACGCCCTGCCCGTCCCGCTGCGCCAGACCAAGCCGGTTGCCCCGGCCAAAGCCGCCGGCTACCGCCTGACCGAAACCGGGCTCGCCATCGAAATCGACTCCCTGCCCAGCCGCGCCATCGTCAAACGCAAACTGCTGAATAGCCTGAAACAGGCCGGCACGCTGGCGCGCAGCGATATCGCCGAACTTTCCCCGAGCGCGCCACAGGCTCTCAAGGAATTTCTGGCGCAAGGCTGGGCGGAGGAAAGCGACGAAATACCGGACACCCCGCAACCCGGTCAGGCTGAAGCCGGATCGCCCCTTTTGCCCACGCTGACGCCGGCCCAGGAACAGGCAGTCGACGCCGTTCTTACCCGGCTGGAGCAGTTCCAGGTCTGGCTGCTGCACGGCATTACCGGCAGCGGCAAGACCGAGGTCTACCTGCGCATCATCGAACAGGTTTTGCGGCGCGGTGGACAGGCCTTGGTGCTGGTGCCGGAAATCAATCTGACGCCGCAACTGGAATCGCGCTTCCGCGCCCGCTTCCCCGCTGCAGCCCTGGTCAGCCTGCACAGCCGTCTCGCCGCCGGCGAACGGCTGCGCAACTGGTCGCTGGCGCAATCCGGCCGCGCCCGAATCGTGCTCGGCACGCGCCTGGCCTTGTTCACGCCGCTGCCGAAGCTGATGCTGATCGTGGTGGACGAAGAGCACGACGGCTCGTTCAAGCAGCAGGACGGCTTGCGCTATTCCGCGCGCGACATGGCGATTGCGCGCGGCAAGCAGGCCGGCGTGCCGGTGCTCCTCGGCTCGGCCACGCCCGCGCTGGAAAGCTGGCACAATGCCATCACCGGTCGCTACCGATTGCTGGAACTGCCGACTCGGGCGGTAACCGAGGCCGCCCTGCCGACCATCCGCTGCCTCGACATCAGCCGGGCCAACCTCGTCGACGGCCTGTCAGAACCGCTGATTGAAGCCCTGCGAACACGGCTTGAGCGCGGCGAGCAAAGCCTGGTTTTCATCAACCGCCGCGGCTTTGCGCCGGTAATGCGCTGCGGCCAGTGCGGCTGGATTTCCACCTGCCACCGCTGTTCCAGCCGGCTGGTGGTACACCTGCGGGAAAAACGCCTGCGCTGCCACCACTGCGGCCACGAATCCCGCATTCCGCACACCTGCCCGGATTGCGGCAACGCCGACCTGGCGCCGATCGGCCTGGGTACGCAGCGCATCGAGGAGACTCTGAATACCCTATTTCCCGCCGCCCGCATCCTGCGCGTCGACCGCGACAGCGCCCGGCGCAAGCATGCCCTGCCGGAAATGCTGGAGCGCATACACGCCGCCGAAGTGGACATCATCATCGGCACCCAACTGATGGCAAAAGGCCATGACTTCAAGAAACTCACCCTGGTCGGCGTGGTGAATGCGGACGGCGCCCTCTACAGCGCCGACTTCCGCGCCTCGGAGCGCCTGTTCGCGCAGTTGATGCAGGTCTCCGGGCGCGCCGGGCGCGATACCCTGCCCGGCGAAGTGCTGATCCAGACCCAGTTTCCCACCCACCCGCTGTTCCAGTCCCTGATCCGGCACGATTACAACGGCTTTGCCGAAAGCCTGTTGACCGAACGCAAGCAGGCCGAATTCCCGCCCTATTGCCACCAGGTGCTGCTGCGCGCCGAAGCGGCGCAAATGGAAACCGCCCTGGCATTCCTGCGCAAGGCAAAGGCCGCGGCACCCACCCGTTTCGACGTCACCCTGTTCGACCCGGTGCCGGCGCAGATGGCGCGACTGGCCGGCAATGAGCGCGCCCACCTGCTGGTACAGGCCGCATCCCGTGGCGCTTTGCAGGCTTTTGCCGCTGACTGGAACAAGGCACTGGCCGGGCTGGACGGGCGCGTGCGCTGGGCGCTGGATATTGATCCGCAGGAGTTCTGAGGACGACGCCCGCCAGGAGGCCTTGTCGTCAACCCCGCCGAAGAACAACAACCGTTTTACAAATACCGCAGCCAGAGATAAGCATTACTGACCACGATGCTCGCCAGCATCAAGGGAAAGGCCATGAGCAAAAACGGCAGGAAACGGATCGGCTGTCCGGCCCGCTCGGCAAAACCTGCCACCACCAGGTTGGCGGAGGCGCCCACCAGGCTGCCATTGCCGCCCAGACAGGCTCCCATGGCCAGCGACCACCACAAGGTATTGAGGTTTTCGGCGCCGAATACCGGCGCCATGTTCTGGATCACCGGGATCATGGTGGCCACAAAGGGAATATTGTCCAGCAGCGCAGACGCTACCGCGGAAACCCAGAGGATCACGAATGCCGCCGTATGGAGGTCGCCGCCGGTGAAATCCACCATTTCCCGAGCCAGAATACCCAGCACCCCCGCCTTCTCCACGCCCGCCACCAACACGAACAAGCCCAGAAAAAAGAAGATCGTCACCCATTCCACTTCACCGTAAGTATGGTGAACGTCGTGGGTCTGCTCTTCGGCCCCCTTGCCGAAAACGCGCAGCAGAAGCAACAGTGCGGCGCCAAACATGGCGATGGTCGCGGGTTCCTGGGCAATATTGTGGGCCAGAACAAAACCCAGGATGACCAGAGAGATCACGAACAGGGACTGCTTCAGGAGGCGCGCATCAGTGATGGCTTCGCGTTCGTTGAAAGCCATTACCTGGGCACGATCCTCCGGCGCGGCATAAAGTTTGCGCCCCCAGATCAGATAGAAAGGGATCAGCGTCAGAACAAAAACCCCGACCGCGACAGGCGCCATGTTCCACAGGAAGTCATTGAAGCCGAGTTTGGCGGCCGAGCCGATCATGATGTTGGGCGGATCGCCAATCAGGGTGGCAGCGCCGCCGATATTGGAAGCGAAAATCACCGAAAACAGGTAAGGATAGGGATTAAGCTTGAGCGCATCGGTAATCAGCAAGGCTACCGGGGCGATCAGCAGCACCGTGGTCACGTTGTCGAGCAATGCCGAAAACACGGCCGTCACCACCGCCAGCATCACCAGCAACCCCCAAGGGTCGGCGCGCACCAGCTTGGCCGCGACAACCGCCACATACTGGAACACGCCGCTTTTCTGGGTGATGGCAACAATCACCATCATTCCGGTAAGCAGCCCGATGGTATTGAGATCGAGCCCGGCAAAAGCCTCCGTCTGGTTCAACACACCGGAAAAGATCATCAGTCCCGCGCCAAGCAATGCCACAATCGAGCGGTTGATCTTCTCGGTAACGATGATGGCATACGTCAGCACGAAAATGGAAAGCGAAACCAGCAAAGGGCTCAGACCGAAAACGACCTGCGAAGCCGTATGAAGCGCGCCGTGCATCACAGTCCCGCCTGTTGGGCCAGATAGGCCAGCAGCGCGCGCCGACTGAGCACGCCGCGCATCTTGCCGTCTTTGCCCACCACCGGCAGGGGCGCATGGGTCTGGCTGAGCAGAAGCACCGCCTCCAGAATCGGGCTGTCCTCCTGCAACACCGGCATATCCTTCTTGGCGAACTCACCCACCTTAAGATTCTCAAGACCATGGAGATGCGTAGTCAGCATACGCACGCCGTCGCCGACAAACTTTAGATTGGAAAGCCCTCCCTCCACCCTCGCACTGGCCGGGATCAAGGCGCGCAAAATGGCATTGGTGCTGATAACGCCAATGAAAGTGCCGTCGGTATCGCAAATCGGCAGATGGTTGGTTTTGTTTTCCAGCATCAGCTCGAGCGCTTTCATCAGGTTTTCGCCTGGGCCAAGACAAGTCGTGGGCTGAAAAAACGGGATGGCGTTGATGGACATGGTTCGAATCCGTAAAAAGCCGCCAAACGCGAATTGAAGCGAATGTTGGCGATGAATTTTCGAAAATTTACCGAATTCGGCTGAATTTACAAACGGGCGAAGATATATCTGGCGAAGTTTCTTGAGCGCTTCAACAGCACCCCAATTCAGGGAAACAGCCGCCAGTAATGCCTGAATTAGCGACTGCTGGTGTTACTTGTTCCAAAATCATGTTGTATTGCAATGCCTTGCACAATACAATTTTTCGACGTTTCACACAAGACAGGCCGGGCAAGGTTGCCTGCAACAGGGAAAATTAAGATCATGAATGCGGCGCCGGCATTTGCTCCTCTGACGCGCCGTGGCTTTGCGCCGCCGGCGCTTTCGCCAGAAATACCCCATTGAGCTTCTATAAGTTATCAATTATTATCCTGAATTGTCCGCAAGCCATGCCAATGTAAGGAAATTCCCGTTTTTCCGGTCGACTTTCCGAATTGCCGCGTTTTCTGATCTTTTAGTTAGTTGCGAAACCTCCTGCAGTCGGATAAATTGCCCCGCCCCGGTTTGCGCTCGCGGAGGTCGCGACACTTTGACGGTCAGAATGCCCATCCAGGATATTCGAGTGTGCGGGATAATGGCCGGGCCGGGGCCGAAACCTTTATGGGCAACAGCCCAAAGCCGTGGTTTATCTCGGGATGACCACGGATTTAATAATGTAACTGCATCAATGTAGAGGCCAGACTTGGACAAAAATGATTTGATTATTCGTGTGGCAGGCGAAGGCGGAGAAGGCATTATCTCCACCGGCGACCTGATCACGCAGGCGTGCGCGCGCGCCGGCCTTGAGGTTTACACCTTCAAAACTTTTCCTGCGGAAATCAAGGGCGGCTACGCCATGTACCAGAGCCGCGCCAGCACTGAGCCGCTGTATAATCAGGGCGACACTTTCGATGTCCTGTGTGCGTTCAACGGCCAGGCCTACGACCTGAACCGCAGCCGCCTGCTGCCCGGCACCGCCTTTGTCTATGACGGCCCCGGCGGCGACTTCGAACCCGACGTGCCGCCCGGCGTGCATGCCTATCCGATCCCGATGACTGTAACCGCCAAGGAACTCGGCGGCATCCGGGTGAAAAACATGATCGCGCTGGGTGCGCTGTCGCAGTTGTTCAACGTGCCCGATCTGCCGCTGCGGGAAATCATCACGGCCAAATTCACCAAAAAAGGCCCGGAGGTAGTCGAAAAAAACCTCACCGCCTTCGCACGCGGCCGCGAGTTGGCCGCCGCCCTGCCCAAGACCGACCCCTGGAAAATCGGCGTACCGACCAGCAAGAGCGACAGTATCGTGCTCTCCGGCAACGATGCCATCGGCCTGGGTGCGATCATTGCCGGGCTGGATTTCTTCGCCGCTTACCCGATCACGCCGGCGACGGAAATCGCCCGCTACGTGGCGCGTCATTTGCCCAAGCGCGGCGGCACGCTGATCCAGGCAGAAGACGAGATTGCCTCGATCTCGCAAGTAGTCGGCGCGGCCTTTGCCGGCAAGAAAGCAATGACCGCGACCTCGGGGCCGGGTCTGGCGCTGATGGGCGAAATGCTGGGCATGTCGTTCATGAGTGAAACCCCCAGCGTGGTGGTGAACGTGCAGCGCGGCGGCCCCTCCACCGGCTTGCCGACCAAGCATGAGCAGTCCGACCTGTTTATGGCGATTCACGGCTCCCATGGCGATTGCGGGCGCATCGTGCTGTCGGTGGAAGGCGTCGAAGATTGCATCGGGCTGACGGTGGAAGCCTTCAATCTGGCCGAGACCTACCAGTGCCCGGTGCTGCTGCTGTCCGATGGCTCGCTGGCCTTTTCCACCCAGACCATACCCTATCCCGACCCCGCCAGTTACCCGGTGGTGGAGCGCAAGCGCTGGGATGGCAAGAAGGAATACCAGCGTTACGCCATCACCGACGATTTCATTTCGCCGATGGCCGACCCCGGCACTCCCGGCGGCATGCACATCGCTACCGGGCTGGAACACGATCAGGCCGGCGAACCCAACTATACTGCCGCCAATCACGAAGCCATGCAGGCCAAGCGCTTCCGCAAGCTCGACGCCGTGGTCAAGAATTTCGCCCCGGTCGAAGTGGACGGCGAAGGCGAGAGCGATCTGGGCTTCATCGCCTGGGGCAGCACCATCGGCGTAGTGCGCGAAGCCGTTGCTCGCCTGCGCGCCGAAGGTATTTCAGTAAAAGGCTTTTATCCCAAGCTGATGTGGCCGATGCCGGTCGAGCAATACGAAGCGTTCGGCGCTTCCTGCCGCAAGGTCGTCGTGGCCGAAGTGAACTACCTCGGCCAACTGGCTCATTTCATTCGAGCGGAAACTACCCTGCGCCCGGAGTCCTATACCATTTGCGGCGGACTTCCGTTCACGCCCGCCATGATTGTCGGCAAAGCCAAGGAGATGCTGTGATGACCTGCGCCCAAACCCATTTGCACAAGGTAGAACTGCAAACCAAGGACTACAAGACCGACACCAAGCCGTTCTGGTGCCCCGGCTGCGGCGATCACGGCGTATTGACCAGCGTTTACCGCGCCCTTTCCGATCTAGGCGTCGATCCGAACTACCTGGTCAACATCTCCGGCATCGGCTGCTCATCGCGCCTGCCGTACTTTGTCCGTTCGTACAAGATGCACACCCTGCACGGCCGTGCGGGTCCGGTGGCAACCGGCGTCCAGTTGGCCCGTCCCGACCTGGCGATCCTGGTCAACGGCGGCGACGGCGACGGCTTTTCCATCGGCGGCGGCCACATGCCCCACCTCGCGCGCAAGAACATCAACATGACTTACGTGCTGATGGACAACCGTATCTACGGCTTGACCAAGGGACAGGTGTCGCCCACCTCGCAACGCCAGCTGAAAGCCTACACCACCCCTTACGGCGGCGTCGAAGAGCCGATGGATCCGGTCCTTTACATGCTGACCTACGGGGCGAGTTTCGTGGCCCAAACCTTGGCGACCAACGTGAAAATGACCGCGAATCTCATCAAGGAAGGCATGGAGCACCGCGGCTTCTCATTTATCAGCGTGCTCAGCCAGTGCCCCACTTTCAACGTGGTCGACGACGCAAAAACCTTCAAGGGAGCCGTCGAGGAGTTGCCGGAGGATCACGACGTCAGCAACATCGATGCCGCAATGCATGTGGTGAACATGGGGCACAAGAATGGCCGCATTCCGGTCGGCCTGCTGTTCCGCGAGGTACGCGCGACACTCGACGAACGCATGGCGGATCTGGTGAAACAGGTCGGCGGCAGCCCGGACTACGACCTGCGCAAAATCATCGATCTCGCGCGCCCATGACCGAAGACGCCGGCAGCGAATCCGTCGTTGATCTGCTGATCAACGGCGTTCAGGTTCGCGCCGAACCGCACATGACCATCGTCGAGGCGGCCTGGGCCGGCGGCGTACCGCGCGTCACCGGGGTGGGTTGCCTCGAAGGCGTATGCGGATCGTGCCGCATCCTGTTGCGGCGCGGGCCGGCTGTCAGCGTCGCCCTGGCGTGCGAAACCTTCGCCGAACACGGCATCGAAGTGCTGTTCCTGCCGGCTCCGGCGGCAGCCCGTCATCAGTACGAACTGACCGATTTCAAGGACGGCTGGGATATCCAGGCGCGTTTCCAGGAAATTTTTCCGGAAGCCGCTCGCTGCCGGCACTGCCATGGCTGCGTGCAATCCTGCCCGAAAGGGATCGCGGTCGAGGAAGGCATTGCGCTGGCGGCGGCGGGCCGCTTCCGCGAAGCCGGCGAGGCTTTTTTCGAATGCGTGATGTGCGAACTGTGCGATAGCGCCTGCCCGGAGCAGATCGCGCCCGCTCACGTCGGCCTGTTCAGCCGCCGCATCACCGCCTTTTTTCACCTGCGTCCGCCCAACCTGATCCATCGGCTGGAAGAGCTCCGGCAGGAACCCTTCTCGGCATCGGACAAGAAGGAAACGCCATGAAACGCGGCCTGTCACTGCAAGACGCACTCGCCGCCTACCGCCCCGATGCCGAGCTGGCGCCCCCGCCGAAGCAGATCGACCCGGACGCGCTGCTGAACGCTTATCACCCCGACCACCTGCGCGACGGCATGGCAACGCTCGCCGTCGGCCCCAATGCGGGAGCACAATGCCCGCGGGAACTGGCGGACCTGCTGCAGGCGGAAGCCTATATCGACGAAGTCGACCTGGCCGGCGCAGAAGTCACGGATACCGACGTGCTGGTGATCGGCGGCGGCGGCGCGGGTTGTGCCGCCGCCCTCGCCGCCGCCGAGCACGGTGCGCACGTGCTGCTCGCCACCAAGTTGCGTCTTGGCGACAGCAACACGGTGATGGCCGAAGGCGGCCTTCAGGCCGCCATCGAACCGGACGACTCGGTGCAACAACACCTGCAGGACACCCTGCGCGCCGGACATCATGCCGGCGACCCGGCACTGGTCGCTGCCCTGGTCGGCGACGGTCCCGAGGTGATCCGCTGGCTGATCCGCCAGGGCATGCAGTTCGACCAGACCGCGAGCGGCGACCTGCATACGCGCCGGGCCGGCGGCATCAGCGCGCCGCGCATCGTGCACTGCCGCGATTACACCGGGCTCGAAATGATGCGCGTGTTGCGCGAGGCCGTGATCCAGCATCGCGGCATCGAGGTGTGGAGCCAGGCGCCCGCCGTCGAACTTCTGTCCAACGAAAGCGGCCGGAAATGCGTGGGCGCGGTGCTGGGATCGCTGGACGGCCAGAAGCTGCGCATCGTGCGTGCGCGCTCGGTCATTCTCGCCACCGGCGGTATCGGCCGCCTGCATCTGCACGGCTTTCCCACTTCCAACCATCTCGGCGCCACCGGCGACGGCCTGGTGCTGGCATACCGCATCGGCGCCCGCCTGTGCGAACTCGATTCCTTCCAGTACCACCCCACCGGGCTGGTCAATCCGCCGTATCTTTCCGGCAAGCTGGTCACCGAAGGAATCCGTGCCGCCGGCGCTCTGCTGCTTAACGCCGAGGGGCGCCGTTTCATCGACGAGTTGCAGCCGCGCGACGTCGTCAGCGCCGCCATCATCCGCGAATGCCGCGAAGGACGCGGCATCCACCCCGATACCGGGGGGGTGGGCGTCTGGCTCGACACCGCGCGCCTCGAGCGCAGCCAGCCCGGCCTGATCGAACAGCAGTTCCCCAAGCTGCTGGCCCGCTCCCGCATCGCCGGCATCGACCCGCGGCGCAATCCGGTGCTGGTGTATCCGACCCTGCATTACCAGAACGGCGGCGCCGTCATCGACGCCAATGGCGCCACCACCGTTGCCGGGCTGTATGCCGCAGGAGAAGTCGCCGGCGGCATCCATGGCCGCAACCGCATCATGGGCAACGCGCTGCTGGAAATCATCAGCTTCGGCCGCCGGGCCGGATTTGCCGCCGCGCTGGCCGGCCATGACCGCGGACCGAAAAAAATCACCCTGGAGCACGTCAACCAGGCCCGGCGCGCCCTGACTCTGGCCGGGATGCCGCTGACGCGACATGCCCCCCAGATGCTGCCCGCCTATACGGCGCCGGGGAAAGAAATATGGAAAGCCTGAACGCCAACCTCCTCCATCCCCGACAGCGGGTCGGAGAAAACATCCAGCGCTGGCGCGAGGCGGACGGCGGCGAAGCGCTGCGCCTTGCCGCACAAGACCCAGCCGCCGTCCTGACCGCCGTGCAGGATGCCGATCTGCGCGGGCTGGGCGGCAGCGGTTTTCCGGTCTGGCGCAAGTGGCAAGCCGTGGCGAACGAAGCGCCGCGCCCCGACAAATACCTGGTATGCAACGGCAACGAAGACGAGCCCGGCACCTTCAAAGACCGGCTGCTGCTCGAAGAGACGCCGCATCAGGTGATCGAGGGGGCGTTGCTGGCCGCGCTCGCCACCGGCATCAACCGCGTCGTGTTCTACGTCAACCCCGACCTGACCCGCTCCCTGGCTGCGCTGCAGGCGGCGCTCGCCCAGTGGCAGGGTTCGGACATGCTGCAACAGGCCGGCGACGTACTGGGGCGCCCGATCACCATGGCGCTGGTGCCCGGCTCCGGCCATTACATCGGCGGCGAAGAAACCGCCGCGCTGGAATGGATCGAGGGAAAATTCCCGTTTCCGCGCGGCAAGCCGCCTTATCCGGCGCAATTCGGCATTTACGGTTGCCCGACCCTGATCAACAATATCGAAACCCTGGCCAACATTCCGGCCATCGTACGCCGCGGGGCCGACTGGTTCCGCAATCTGGGTCTCGGCCAGGCAACCGGCAGCAAACTTTATTCGCTCAGCGGCGACGTGCTGCACCCCGGCGTGTATGAACTGCCGATGGGCACCACGCTGCATGACCTGGTTTTTACCCACGGCGGCGGGCTGCTTTCCGGCAAGCCCCTCAAGGCAGTGTTTACCGGCGGGCCGTCCAATACCCTGCTGGCACCGGAAGATCTGGATGTGGGGCTGGATTTCGACTCCCTGCGCGAACGCGGTGCCAGCCTGGGCACCGGCGCCATGATCGTGGTTTCGGAAGGAACCGGCATCGTCAGGCAGGTCGCCGAATATATGCGATTTTTTGCCCATTCGTCCTGCGGGCAATGCGTTTCATGCAAGACCGGCACCGCGACGCTCAGCCGCCTGATCGACCGCATCGACACCGGACGCGGCACGGCGGCAGATCTGGCAACCATAGAAAACCTCTGCCGCATGCTTCCCGGCAGCGGCCGCTGCCATCTGGTGAACGGGGTGGCGCAGCTTGTCGAGAGCTCCTTCCGCCATTTTCGTCACGAGTATCAGCAGGCGCTGAAATAAGGCGGGTGGCGAGAATTGGCGGCCGGTACAGCGGCCATCGTTTAATGTGCATACCGTTACATCAAGGATGCACGGCCCATGCCTGTCATAGGTGTTGCGAGAATATCCATAGATCATTCCCCGTCATGTAAAGCAAGCGCATCTGGGCCGAGTCTGGTCAGGCAGTACATCACCCACCGCCCAAGGCCTTATAGAGTTGGGCGGCAGCGCTGAGCCATGCGCGCCGGGTTTGCACGGTGCCCTGCTGGGCGGAAAAGAGCTCCCGTTGCGCATCCAGTACTTCCAGATAGCTGGAGATGCCGGCCTTGTAGCGGGCATCCGCCAGGTGCAGCCGCTCCTGCTGGCTTTTTTCGGCGGCTTGCTGGGCCTGCAACTGCTCGGTCAGGTGGTTGCGGGCGGCGAGAAGATCGGCCACTTCGCGGAACGCTTGCTGGATCGTTTTTTCGTACTCGGCGACGGCGATGACCTTGCGCGCTTCGGCGAGATCGACGCCGGCAGCGGTGCGGCCGGCGTCGAATAGCGGCAGGCGCAGCGCCGGCTGAAAATTCCAGCTATCGCTGCCGGCATCGAACAGCCCGGAAAGGGCGCTGCTCGCCGTACCCAGGCCGGCAGTCAGGGTGATGCGCGGCAGGAAGGCGGCGCGGGCCGCGCCAATGTTGGCGTTGGCGGCGATCAACCTTTTTTCGGCGGCCAGCACGTCGGGGCGCTGGAGCAGCACTTCGGACGGCAACCCGGCGGCGAAATCGGGAACGATGCCCTGATCCGCCAGCTTGCGCCCTCCGGGCAAATTGGCGGATTCTCGACCGACCAGCAGCGTCAGCGCATTGCTGGCCGCGGCGCGCTGACGCTGCAGATTGGCGAGATCAGCCCGCGTCAGCTGATAGGCGCCGTCCGCAGCCAGAAAATCGAGGTCGCCGGCCAGCCCCACTTCCCGGCGGCGGTTGACCATCATGCGGGTTTCCTCGCGGCTCTTCAAAGTCTCGATCGCCAGTTGCGTGCGTTCTTCCATCTCCAGTTGGGTGAAATAGGCGTTGGCGACCTCGGAAATGAGCGACAGGCGCAGGGCGCGCCGGGCTTCCTCGGTAGCCAGGAAGCTCGACAGCGCCGCTTCGTTGAGGCTTTTCACCCGTCCCCAGAAATCCAGCTCGAAAGACAGCATGGAGAGTCCGACATCATAGCGATGGCCGGTGGCCGCGAGTCCTGTGGGGGAGAGGTCTGCCGGCGTGCGTGCCGATGTGCCGCTGGCGGCCGCATCGATATTGGGCAGCCGGTCGGCGCGGGCGATGCCATAGAGAGCGCGGGCTTCCTCGATGCGCGCTACGGCAATTTTCATGTCCCGGTTTTGTTCGAGCGCGGTCGCGATCAAGGCTTGCAGTCGTTGATCGGGGAAAAATGCGCGCCACTCTATTTCGGTCGCCCGGCGCACGTCATTCGGCTGGGCGGCTTGTGGCCATTGCGCGGCAACCGGCGGCTCGGGCCGCAGATAGTCCGGCATCAGCGAGCAACCTGCCGAGGCCATGCCCAGGGCGATAATGAAAAGCTTACGCATGATCGTTCTCCCGATGATGGCGGGGATGGCCGGGGAATATCTTTCGCACCACCACGAAAAACACCGGTACCAGGAATATCGCCAGGAAGGTGGCTGCGAGCATGCCGCCGATGACGCCGGTGCCGATGGCGTGCCGGCTGTTGGCGCCGGCGCCGGTTGAAATCGCCAGCGGCAGCACGCCCAGAATGAAGGCGAAAGAGGTCATCAGAATCGGGCGGAAACGCAGGCGACAGGCTTCGAGCGTCGCCTCGACCAGGCCCATGCCGCGCTCCTGCAAGTCACGGGCGAACTCGATGATCAGGATGGCGTTCTTGCTCGACAGCCCGATGATGGCGATCAGGCCGACCTTGAAATAGACATCGTTGGGCAAGCCGCGCAACGTGACCGCCAGGGTCGCGCCGAAGATGCCCAACGGCACGACCAGGATCACGGCAAAGGGAATGGACCAGCTTTCATACAACGCGGCCAATGCGAGGAAAACCACCAGCAGCGACAGCGCGAACAGGAAGGGCGCCTGACTGCCGGAAAGCTTCTCCTCGAACGAAGTGCCGGACCATTCGAAGCCGAATCCCGGCGGCAATTTTTTGGCCAGGTCTTCCATCGTCTGCATGGCCTCGCCGGTGCTGTGGCCGGGAGCCGGGCCGCCGGCGATTTTCATCGCCGGCAGGCCGTTGTAGCGATCCAGTTTGGGCGAACCGACGATCCAGCGCGGCGTGACCAGTTCGGCAAGCGGCACCATGCCGCCGTCCCGGTTTCTGACCGACAGGCGCAGGAGCTTCTCCGGCGTGGTGCGCAGGTCGGCTTCCGCCTGCATTTGCACGCGCAGGATCCGACCCTGCCGTTCGAAGTCGTTGATATAAGCCACGCCCAGGGTGGATTGCAGGGTCTCGTTGAGATCGGCGATGCTCACCCCCAGGGTTTCGGCCTTGCGCCGGTCGATGTCGAGCAACAGCTGCGGCCCGGCTTCCTGGCCTTCCGGGCGCACACCGGCAAGATCATGGTTCTGCCCGGCCATTCCCAGCGCCATGTTGCGCGCCTCCAGCAGTTTTTCGCGGCCGAGGCCGGCTCGGTCCTGCAAGCGGAAGTCGAAGCCGCCGGTAGAGGCAAGTTCCGGAATCGGCGGCGGATTGACGGCAAAAATCATCGCCTGCTTGATCTGGAACAGCGCCATATTGGCGCGCCGGACCAGCGCCGTGGAGGATTGGTCCGGGCTTTTGCGCACGTCCCAGTCCTTGAGCCGGACAAACGCGAGAGCCGCATTCTGCCCCCGGCCAAAGAACGAAAACCCGACCACGCCGATGACGTTGGCCACTTCCGGTTGCTTGAGATAATACTGCTCCACCCGGTGAAGCACCTCGATGGTACGTTCCTGCGATGCGCCCGGCGGCAGTTGCACCATGTTGATGAAATAACCCTGATCTTCATCGGGCAAAAAGCTGCCGGGGAGATGGAGCAGCAGCCCGCCTGCGGCGGCGATGATGGCGGCGTAAAGCAGCAGGTAGCGCCCGGTTTTTTTCAGGGCGCGCGCGACCCAGGATTGATAACCTTGCGTGGTGCGGGCGAAGAAACGATTGAACCAGCCGAAAAATCCCCTGGTCAAATTTTCTTCACCCGCTTCGTGCTTGAGCAGCGTTGCGCACAGGGCCGGCGTCAGCGTCAGCGCCATCAACGCCGAGAACAGCATGGTGAGAATCAGCGTCACGGCGAACTGGCGATAGATGACCCCCACCGAGCCGCCGAAGAAGATCATCGGCGCAAACACCGCCGACAGCACCAGGGTGATGCCGACAATGGCGTTGAATATCTGGTCCATCGCCTTGCGCGCGGCTTCCCGCGGCGCCAGCCCTTCCGTTCTCATGATCCGTTCGACCGCCTCCACCACCACGATGGCATCATCCACCACGATGCCGATGGCCAGCACCATGGCAAACAGGGTCAGCACATTGATCGAGTAGCCGAACACATAAAGCCCGGCCAGCGCACCCGTCAGGGCAACAGGCACGGCGATGGTGGGGATGAGCGTGGCACGGAAATTTTCCAGGAACAGAAACATCACCAGAAACACCAGCACCACAGCCTCCGCCAGAGTCATCATCACTTCCTTGATGGAAATGTCGACGAAGCGGGAGGTGTCATAGGGAACTTCCCATGCCACGCCTTTGGGAAAGTATGGCGCCATCTCGGCCATTTTGGCGCGCACCGCCTTGACCACGGCCAGCGCATTGCCGTCGGGCGCCACGCGGATGGCGATGGCTGCGGCCGGCTGCCCGTCCAGACGGGCGAAGATGTTGTAGTCCTGGGAACCCAGTTCGACGCGGGCGACGTCCTTCACCCGCACGGCGGAACCGTCCGGCAGCGTGCGGACGAGAATATTGCCGAATTCCTCGGGAGACGACAGGCGGCTGCGCGTGACAATCACCGCGTTCATCTGCTGGCCGGCCGCTGCCGGCGCCTGCCCCAGCTCGCCGATTGCCAGATCCACGTTCTGGGCGCGTACCGCGCGAGTAACGTCGCCGGGCGAAAGATTATAGGCGGTCAGCTTCTCCGGCTGGAGCCACAGGCGCATCGAGTATTCGGTGCCGAACAGGAGCGCCTCGCCCACACCCTTGACGCGCCGCAGCGGGTCGAGCACGCTGGCGGCGGCGAAACTGCCGAGATCGACCGCCTTCAGGCTCTTGTCCGGTGAATAAAGGGCGACGAACATCACATAGTTGCGCGACGGCTTGGTCACCGGCACCCCTATCCGCCGTACGTCGTCGGGCAGGCGCGCCTCGATGCGTTTGAAGCGGTTTTGTGCCTCCACCGAGGCGATGTCGATATTGGTGCCGGGCTCGAAGGTCAGGGTTACGGTGCCCGTGCCCAGTTCCGAAGCCGACTCCATGTAGAGCAGGTGTTCGATGCCGTTCATTTCCTGCTCGATCAGGGCCGTGACCGTATCCTCGACCACCTTGGCCGAAGCGCCCGGATAAGTGATATTGAAGGCGATGGAAGGCGGGGCGACTGCCGGGTACTGGGAAAGCGGCAGCCCCCTGAGGGCGAGACCGCCGGCAAGCAGGATCACCAGGGCGATCACCCAGGCGAAGACCGGGCGGTCGATGAAGAATTTGGCGAACATACGCTACCCCTATTTCTTGGCGCCAGCCGTCGGCTGCGCGGCGGGTATGGCGTTCGGATTCCACGGCACGGCCTTTACCGGGGCGCCGGGGCGCGTCTTCTGCAGGCCGTTGACGATCACCAGCTCGCCGCCCTTCAATCCCTCGGCGATGATGAAATCACCGCCGCTCATGCCGCCGGTTTTCACCGGACGGGGCGCGGCCTTGCCCTCGGCGTCCACCACCATCACGAACTGCCCTTGCGGGCCGGACTGAACGGCGCGCTGGGGTACGCGAATGGCCTGGTCGGCAATCGCTTCGGGGAAGCGGATGCGGGCAAAGGTGCCGGGCAACAATTCATGCCGGGGATTGGGAAACAGGGCGCGCAAGGAGACGCTGCCGGTGGCCGGGTCGACGGCCAGATCCGAGAACAACAACTTGCCCGGCAGCGGATAGACGCTGCCGTCTTCCAGGATCAGCTCCACTTTGGCCCGCTCCGCCTCCTTGAGCTTGCCCGCTTTCACGGCCTGCCTCAGGCGCAACAGATCGCCGCCCGGCTGGGTGAAGTTGGCGTAGATCGGGTCGATCTGCTCGATGGTGGCCAGATGAGTCGCATCGCCTTTGCCCACCAGCGCCCCCTCGGTCACCAGTGCGCGGCCGATGCGGCCGGAAATCGGCGCCGGCACGGCGGTGTTCTCCAGGTCGAGATGGGCGCGCGTTACCGCGGCTTCGGCCTGTTTCACCCTGGCCTCGGCCAGATCGACTTCCTGCCGGCTCACCGCCTTGATTTCAAGCAGGGGCTGGTAGCGCTCCAGCGTCACGCTGGCGACGGCCAGATCGGCCTTGGCCGCATCGAAAGAAGCCTGGTAGTTGCGGGGATCGATGCGGAACAGAGTGCTGCCGGCCTTCACATCCGTTCCCTCGGCGAACAGGCGCTTCTCGACGATACCCTCCACCCGCGCCCGCACCTGAGCGGTGCGGAAGGCTTCCAGGCGGCCCGGCAGTTCCTGGGTGATCGTGGCCGAGCCGGGCACCACAGCGATGACGTCGACTTCCGGCGGTGGCATGGTCGAACCGCCTGCGCCGCCGCCGGCCTTTTTGTCGCCCTTGTCACCGCAGCCCGCAAGTGCGGCCGTGAGCAAAAACATCAGCAGAATTTTTCGCTTCATGTTGGATTCCTCAATTTTTAATTGGCGTATAGGCGCGCAGAAAGCAGTCCACGATCTGCGCGATTCGGGTGTTTTCCGCGACTTCCGGCGGGGGGGCAGTGCAAAGGCGGCGTACATGCTCGATGCCGCTGAGCATCCCCATCAGCATTTCCGCGGCGAGGCGCGAGTCGTCCTGGCGCAGGCGGCCGTCGGCCATGGCACGGCCAAGAAAATCTGCCAGTCGGGACGCAGTCTGATCGGGGCCCTTGGCAAAGAAAGCCTGTGCCAGCGCCGGGAAGCGGGTCGTCTCGGCAGTCAGGGCGCGGAACATGGCCAGCCCCTCGTCGCCCAGCACCTTCTCGCGGAAAGACGCGGCAAAGCGGAGCAGGGATGCGCGCACATCGTCCGTCTGGCCGTCCAGCGTAACCATAATGGCGGCGGAAGCCAGGGTGGCCGCTTCGCTGAACAGATCATCCTTGCTTGGAAAGTGATTGTAGAGCGTCTGTTTCGCCACGCCGGCACGCGCCGCAATGCGATCCACGCTGACCCGGTAACCCCTCTCCATGAAGGCTTCCCTGGCCGCCTGGATCAGGCGCGTACGAGTGTCGGTGCTGTCTTCCGGATTGGACACGATGCTCCTTGAAACCCAAACAAAATAGAATGGACAGTCTAGTCTAGGTTGTCGCAATGGTCAATGCAGGGGTTTACCTGCGCATTGCCTCGCAAGTTATGCAATGGCGCCCGGGCGGGCGAGACCTCCGCCGCGGTCAGCCTGCCGCCAAACCGGCTCGGAACGCCAATGGGCAATCTTGTTTGAAGCGATAACAGCGAACGTTTTAGCCCTCCTCGGGAGTTTTAGTGCAGGGATGCCAAATAGCCGTTAAAATACGGCCTTTATGTACGAGTAGCCGCCCTTGAAACACCATCTTACCGAACTTTTTACCCAGGCATTAAGCCAGGTCGCGCCGGAGCAATCCGGCGTCGCTTTTGAAATCTCGCGCCCCAAACAGGTGCAGCATGGCGATTTTGCCTGCAATCTGGCAATGCAGTTGGCGCGCCCGTTGCGCGGCAATCCGCGGGAAATTGCGGCGCGTCTGCTGGCCGCGCTGCCCGCTTCGCCCTACGTGGAAAAAACCGAGGTTGCCGGCGCCGGCTTCATCAACCTGTTTTTGACGTCGGCAGCCAAGCAACTGGCGGTCAAACAGGTTTTGGCGCAAGGCGAAGGCTATGGCTGCAACGACCTGGGCAACGGAATAAAAACCCAGGTGGAATTCGTTTCCGCCAACCCGACCGGCCCGCTGCACGTCGGCCACGGGCGCGGCGCGGCATTCGGCATGAGCCTGTCGAACGTGCTGGCCGCTGCCGGCTACAAGGTCTCCCGCGAGTTCTACGTCAACGATGCCGGCAGGCAGATGGACATTCTGGCGCTCTCCACCTGGCTGCGCTACCTGGAATGGAATGGCGTCCACATCGCCTTTCCGGCCAACGCCTATCAGGGCGATTACGTCCGCGACATGGCGCGCCTGGTTCACGAAGCGCACGGCGAACGCTATGTGCACCAGCCGGGCGCCATCATGGACAGCGTGCCGGCCCACGAGGAAGATGCCGAAGGCCACCTCGACGCCCTTATCGCCAATGCCAAAAGCCTGCTGGGCGAGGACTATGCCTACATCCACAACTTTGCCCTGACCGAACAACTGGGGGATTGCCGCAACGACCTGACCGAGTTCGGCGTGACATTCGATTCCTGGTTTTCGGAAAAATCCCTGTTCGACAGCGGCCTGGTGGAGCGCGTCGTCGCCACGCTGGAGAAGCACGGCCACATCTACCTGCAGGATGGCGCGAAATGGTTCCGCTCCACCCACTTCGGCGACGAGAAAGACCGCGTGGTTCAGCGCGAGAACGGCCTCTACACTTACTTCGCCTCCGACATTGCCTATCACCTGAACAAGTTCGAGCGCGGCTTCGAGCGCGTAATCAATATCTGGGGCGCCGATCACCATGGCTATATTGCCCGCGTCAAAGGCGCGCTGACGGCGCTGGGACTGGACGCCGACCGGCTGGACATTGCCCTGGTGCAATTCGCCGTGCTCTGGCGCGGCGAGGAAAAATTGCCGATGTCCACGCGCAGCGGCAATTTTGTGACTTTGCGCGAACTGCGCGAGGAAGTGGGCAACGATGCGGCGCGGTTTTTTTACGTGCTGCGCAAGAGCGACCAGCACCTTGATTTCGATCTGGAACTGGCCAAATCGCAGAGCAACGAAAACCCGGTGTATTACATCCAGTATGCTCACGCCCGCATCTGCAGCGTGCTGGGGCAATGGGGCGGCGATGCGGCGGAGCTGGCCGGTGCGGCAACCGGTGCCTTGACCGGCGGGCACGAACTTGCGCTGCTGAATCTGCTGGGCGACTACCCCGGCGTGGTGGAAAGCGCGGCGCGGGAACTTTCTCCCCATTTGATCGCCTATTATCTCAAGGATCTGGCTGGCGACTTCCACAGTTACTATAATGCGGAGCAGTTTCTGGTTGCCGACAGCAGCCTGCGCATGGCTCGACTGGCGCTGGTTTCCGCTGTCCGCCAGGTGCTGCACAACGGTCTGACGCTGCTTGGCGTTGGCTGCCCGAAAAAAATGTAGGTCTGGTAAAACTCGATGAGCCGCGATTACAAAAAATCTGAACGTTCCACCCCAAAAAAAGAGGGCCACCCATTATTTGCCGGCATCATGATCGGGCTGGTTGTCGGCCTCGCAGTGGCGGTCGGCGTCGCCCTGTATGTCAATTTCAGCCCCAAGCCTTTCGTCAGCCGCGACAAGCCGCCGGCCGTTTCGGCCAAAACCCCGGAGAAAAATGCGGCTGATGCGCAAAAAGCGACTCCGGCCGCGCCGGTTGTGGCCGACCCTGCCGGCAAGAATGACAAGCCCGGCGGCAAGCCCCGGTTTGATTTCTACACCATCCTGCCCGGCAGCGAAGAACCTGTTTCCGAGAAGGAGATCAAGCAGGCGACCAAGCAGGAGAGCGCCGCAAAAGACAGCTTTTTTCTTCAGGTCGGTTCGTTTCAGGCAGCCGCCGAGGCCGACAACATGAAAGCACGGCTCGCCCTGCTCGGCCTGGAAGCGGGCATCCAGACCACCAGCGTTCCCGACAAGGGCGTCTGGCACCGTGTTCGGGTCGGACCTTTTGCCAACGACGAGGAAATCGCCCACTCGCGCACGCTGCTTGAGCAGAACAAAATTCCATTCAGCCTGGTCAAGATTCACGAAGCCTCGGCGCATTAGCGGCCTGATTTATTATCATTATCCTGGAGCAGACAATGAATTTCACAAACCGCCTCTTTCACCTCTTTTCGCTACGCCTTTTCCTGGTCATCGCATTATCCCTCGCCGGACTCACGGCAAAAGCCGACATTCAACCAGGCAGGGAATATGAACTGCTCGCCCTGCCCCAGCCAGTTGAAACCGGCAAAAAAATCGAAGTACTGGAAATTTTTTCCTATGTCTGCCCACACTGCTTTAATCTTGAGCCGGAAATCAACAAATGGGCAAAACATCTGCCCAAGGATGTCGTATTCCGTCGTTTGCCGGCAATTTTCAACGCCTCCTGGGCGCCCTCGGCCAAGGCGTACTTTACCTTCGAGGCCATGGGGCTGACCGAAAAACTGCATGAGGCCTTTTTCAATGCCATCCATTTACAACACATGCGTTTCGACGACGACGATGCCGTATTCGACTGGGCTGAAAAACACGGCGTCAACCGGAAAAAATTTGCCGACACGTACAACTCATTTTCCGTCCAGAGCGAGGCTCTGCGCTCGAAACAGCTGACCCAGGCCTATGGCGTCAGCGGGGTTCCCACCCTCATTGTGGATGGCAAATTCCGCACCTCGGTATCGGCTGCCGGTGGCCACGCCGGCTTGCTGTCCACCCTCGATCAGCTGATCAAGAAGGCAAGGCCGGAGCACGCCAGCAAGTAGGCCTGTAAAACCGCCTGTCATGAGCATTTCCGTCATCCTGATCGACGATCACCCGCTGTTTCGCAAGGGATTGTCCTACCTGCTTGAAACCAGTGAAGAGGGCATCGCGGTTGTCGGTCAGTTCGCCACGATAGGCAACGTTCTGGACTGGCTTAAGGAGGGCGGCAGAGCCGAGGCGGCCCTGCTGGACCGCAACCTGCGCGATGAAGATGGACTGGCCCTGATTCCCGAACTGCGACGATACGGCATCAAGGTGATTATGCTGACCAGCGCGGAGGAAGCGCACGAAATCCGGGAGGCCATCCGGCAAGGTGTTGATGGCTATGTTTTAAAAACCAGCGAGCCGGCGCAAATTTTTCAAGCGATATCCGCCGTTACTCAGGGGGGGGGATCGCTCCACACCCCGGTACTGGATGAAAGCATGCGGGAAATGGCGCTGCCAGACGCCTGCAGCAAACTTTCGTCCCGCGAAACGGAGATTGTCGGCCTGGTGGCTCTGGGTTTGAGCAACAAGGCGATGGGGGAACAGTTAGGGCTCTCCGACAACACGGTGCGCAACCATCTGCGCAGCATTCTGGAGAAACTCGAGCTCGACAACCGGGTGCAAGTTGCTACTTTTGCCCTGAAACACGGTCTGGCCCGAAAATCCGGCACGGCATAACGCCGCGACTCAGGCATCGCGATGCCGCATGGAGCAAGGTGGGGCGAAATACGCCTTGCTACTGGATGAATCCTTTTTCCAGCAATTCCGCCGTCAGCGCCATGTAATCCTTCGCTCCCTGGCTATGAGGAGCAAAATCAAACACGCTCTTGCCTTGCTCCGGGCCCTCCGCCAAGCTGACATTTTCCGATATGCGCGTTTCACACAGATTATCCCCATAGCGCGCCAGCAATTGTTCATGGACGCGATGCGAAAACTTCCGGCGGGAATCAAAACGGGTTATCACCACCTTGCGCTCGATTTTGCGTTTGAGCACGTTCTCCAACACGTTCAGCGCGGCGTCCAGGCGCTCCACCCCCTGCATCGACAGGAAATCCGCCGACACGGGGATCAGCACCCGGTCGGCGGCAAAAATCGCGTTCAGCGACAATACGCCGAGCATCGGGCAACAGTCGATCAGAATCGGGCTGTCTTCCCATGCCAGACTTTCCTGCAGCCCCTCGCGCAAACGCGACGAAATGCTCACGCTTTTTCCGTATAGCGCGTCGATCTTCGATAACTCCATGTGCCCGGGAATCAAGCGCATTCCGCTGGAAACGTCTTGCACCAGCCGGGACAGCACCGTGCCCTCACGGTAAAAAGCGGCGATGGTTTCATGCCGGGAATCGGCATGAAACCCGCACGAAAGCGTCAGATGCGCCTGGGGATCAAGGTCAATGGCCAACGGCTGTTTTTCCAGAACGCCCAGAGCTGCCGCCACATTATGGGTCGTGGTGGTTTTTCCGACCCCGCCTTTCTGGTTGAATACTGCGATCACCGCCATGCGCTCGTCCTCTCTATTCTACAGTTACGGATTTTGCCAGATTTCTCGGCTTATCCACGTCCGTCCCCTTTTGCAAGGCGGTATGATAGGCCAGCATCTGCAACGGCACCGTATGCAGGATCGGGCTCAGCAACCCGGCATGCTCCGGCAACTTGATCAGGTGCATTCCCTCCTGAGGCGATACTTGGCTATCCTGGTCCGCGAGCACATAAAGCTCTCCGCCGCGCGCGCGGACTTCCTGCAAATTCGACTTCAGCTTTTCCAGCAAGGCGTCGTTTGGGGCGATCGCGACCACCGGCATGTCGCTGTCCACGAGAGCCAGCGGGCCGTGCTTCAGTTCGCCGGCGGGATAGGCTTCAGCATGGATATAGGAAATTTCCTTCAGCTTCAGCGCACCTTCCATGGCGATCGGGTAATGCAGGCCGCGGCCGAGAAACAGGGCATGGTGCCTGGATGCCATGCGCTCCGCCCAGAGCTCGATCTGCGGCTCCAGCAGCAACACCTGGCTGATCATGGCCGGTAGATGGCGCAATGCGTCGAGGTGCGCTTTTTCCTGCGCGGCATTGATGCGGCCGCGTAGTTTGCCCAGCACCAGCACCAGCAGGAACAATGCGGCCAGCTGGGTGGTAAATGCCTTGGTCGAGGCCACACCGATCTCTGGACCGGCCCGGGTCAGAAAGCGCAAGCCCGATTCGCGCACCAGCGCGCTTTCCGGCACATTGCAAATGGACAGGCTGTAAACATGGCCGTTGGCCTTGGCGTGCTTCAACGCCGCCACGGTGTCGGCGGTCTCGCCCGACTGGGAAATGGTCACGATCAGCGCTTTCGGGTTGGGCACGCTGTCGCGGTAGCGATATTCACTCGCCACCTCGGCGCTGCAAGGGATGCCGGCAACGCCTTCGAGCCAGTATCGCGCCACCGTTGCGGCGTGAAAACTGGTGCCGCAGGCTATGATGGTTACGCTATCTATCGCACCGAGCACCTGCTCGGCTTTTTCACCGAATATTTTCGGATCGAGGTTGCCGTAACCCAACGTAGCTTCCAGTGTTTCCGCCAATGCGCGCGGTTGCTCGAAGATTTCCTTCTGCATGAAATGCCGGTAGCTGCCCAGTTCCGCCCGCTCCGCACTGAGCTCGCTAATCTGCACCGGACGGGAGGCCAGTTTGCCGTCGCGGTCGAAGATTTTGAAATCGAGCAAGCCGATTTCGGCCACATCACCCTCTTCCAGATAAACGATTTTTTGCGTGACCGGCAACAGCGCCGACTGGTCCGAGGCGATGAAGTGTTCCTCGATGCCAACCCCGATCAAAAGCGGGCTGCCCTCACGGGCGCACACCAGCTTGTTCGGCGCATCGGCGCAGATCACGCCTATCGCATAGGCGCCTTTCAGCTCGGCAACCGCCAGACGGGTAGCGCGGAACAGGTCTTTTTCCTGCTGGTAATGGTGGTGGATCAGGTGAACGATGACCTCCGTATCAGTGTCGGAGGTGAATCTGTAGCCCATGTCGCGCAAGCGCAGCCGCAATGACTCATGATTTTCGATAATGCCGTTGTGCACTACCGCAAGTGAGTCTTCGCTGACATGGGGGTGGGCATTGCGTTCTGTCGGTGCGCCGTGAGTGGCCCAGCGGGTGTGGGCGATGCCAAGGTGGCCGTGGGTTTTCTGCTTCTTGATTTCCGCCTCGAGCTCAGCCACGCGCCCGGGCTTTCTTAGCCGTGTCAGGGCATTGCCAGCCGCGACAACCAGACCGGCCGAATCATAGCCGCGATATTCCAGACGCCTCAAGCCTTCCAGCAGGATCGGCACGACATTGCGTTGCGCTACCGCTCCAATGATTCCACACATGCTTTTAACCCCGCCTCCGTTTAATATTGCGCGCCCGCTGCTTCCACCCTTTGACGGTTACCTGGGCAGATCGAGACAGCGTGAGTTCATCAGCCGGTGCATCCTTGGTGATCGTGGAACCGGCGCCGATGGTTGCCCCCCTGCCGACGGTGACTGGCGCCACCAACTGGGTGTCTGAACCAACGAAGGCATCGTCCTCGATCACGGTCCGATGCTTGTTGACTCCATCATAGTTGCAGGTGATGGTGCCGGCGCCGATATTCACGTTCTTGCCCACCGTGGTGTCGCCCACGTAACTCAGGTGGTTGATCTTGCTGCCGCAATCAACCTGGCTGTTTTTCAATTCGACAAAGTTGCCGATGTGCACCTCTGCCGCCAGCACGGTACCGGGCCGGATGCGGGCAAATGGGCCGATGCGGCCGTCTGCCCCGATCTGCGCCTGCTCGATCAGGCTGAACGGCGCAATCCGGGTTCCTGTCGCCACGCTGACATCGCGCAATATGCAATTGGCGCCGACCGTCACATTATCGCCCAAATCCACCCTGCCTTCAAAAATACAGTTGGCGTCGATGGCAACGTCGCGGCCACAGGTCAACTCCCCGCGCACATCGATCCGCGCAGGATCGGTCAACCGTACGCCCTGCTCCATCAGGCTGGCGGCAATTTCGTGCTGATATAACCTTTCCAGCTGGGCCAGTTGTGCCGCGCCGTTGACGCCTAGCACTTCCGATTGGCGGCAGGGGTGGCATGTGCTCACTGTCTTCCCATCCTTGACGGCCAGGGCGACGACATCGGTAAGATAATATTCACCTTGAGCATTGTCGTTGCGCAGGGTGGCCAGCCATTGCTTCAGCTCCCGGGTCGGCAACGCCATGATGCCGGTATTGATCTCCAGGATCGCCCGTTCCGCATCGCTGGCGTCCTTGTGCTCCACGATAGCCTTTACCCGGCCCTGCGCATCGCGCACGATGCGCCCGTATCCTGCCGGATCTGGCAACGTCACGGTCAGTAGCCCTACTTCGCCCGGTTTGATATTGAGCAAGGCACGCAGTGTTTCTTCCGAGATCAGCGGAACGTCGCCGAACAAAACCAGGGTAAACCCGTTTTCGTTCAAATCAGGCAGGGTTTGCTGCAAGGCATGGCCGGTTCCCAGTTGCTGCTCCTGCTGAACCCAGATGATTTCCTTGCTCCCGTGCGGAGATGTTGGCCCGCGCTGAGCAAAAGCATTAGGCAGGGCGTCACCGCCATGGCCGTAAACGACCAGCAGCCTGGAGGGATTGAGTTTACGTGCGGTATCTACGACGTGGAAGAGCAATGGCTTGCCTGCGAGAGGGTGCAGAACTTTCGGCAGGTCGGAGACCATGCGTGTCCCCTTGCCGGCGGCCAGTATGACGATATTCAATTCAGTTTGCATGTAGCCCCCCTTCCGCAAACCAAAAAGGCAGCTTTTCAGGCTGCCTTTTTGCTATTACCCGACTGGCTTCACCGCTTTATTTCTGCTGGCGCAGCCTTTTGATTGCTTGCAACTGTGCGACCGCCTCGGCCAGCTCGGCTTGAGCTGCAGCATAGCTGATCAACGCCGAACGGTCACGCATCGCTTCTTCCGCCCGCTGTTTGGCCTCCTGCGCCTTGACCTCGTCCAGATCGCGACCACGCACAGCGGTATCGGCAAGAATGGTCACGGTCTGGGGCTGGACTTCAAGCAGGCCGCCAGACACGTAAATCAGTTCCTCTTCGTTTTGGTCGGGCCGCTTGATCCGCACGGCACCCGGCTTGATCCGCGTAATCAGCGGCGTATGGCGTGGGTAAATGCCAACTTCACCCATTTCTGCCGGCGCGACAATGAATTCCGCCAAACCGGAGAAAAGCGAGCATTCGGCGCTTACCACGTCCACGTGCATTGTCATCGCCATTATCGGTTCGCCTTGTTTAGATGGTTTTCGCTTTTTCTACGGCTTCTTCGATGGAGCCGACCATGTAGAAGGACTGCTCCGGCAAATGGTCGTATTCGCCATTGACGATGCCCTTGAATCCGGCAAGCGTATCCTTGAGCGAGACAAACTTACCTGGGGATCCGGTAAATACCTCGGCAACGAAGAACGGCTGCGACAGGAAGCGCTGGATTTTGCGGGCGCGGGACACCGCCAGCTTGTCTTCCGGCGCCAGCTCATCCATGCCCAGAATCGCGATGATGTCGCGCAGTTCCTTGTAGCGCTGCAGGGTGGACTGTACCGCACGGGCAACGTTGTAATGCTCCTCGCCCACGACCAGCGGATCGAGCTGGCGGGAAGTGGAGTCGAGCGGATCCACCGCGGGATAGATGCCCAGCTCGGCCACTTGCCGCGACAGCACCACGGTTGCATCCAGGTGGGCGAAGGTGGTTGCCGGCGACGGATCCGTCAAATCGTCCGCCGGCACATAGACGGCCTGGATTGAAGTAATCGAGCCTTTCTTGGTGGAGGTGATGCGCTCCTGCAGACGGCCCATCTCTTCGGCCAGGGTAGGCTGGTAACCCACGGCGGATGGCATCCGGCCCAGCAGTGCGGACACTTCGGTGCCGGCTAGGGTATAGCGGTAGATATTGTCGACGAACAGTAGCACGTCGCGGCCTTCGTCGCGGAAATATTCCGCCATGGTCAGGCCGGTCAGCGCTACGCGCAGCCGGTTGCCAGGCGGCTCGTTCATCTGGCCGTAAACCAGGGAAACCTTGTCCAGCACGCCGCCTTCCTTCATTTCATGATAGAAGTCGTTACCCTCGCGAGTCCGCTCGCCAACACCGGCGAACACCGAGTAGCCGCTGTGTTCCACCGCGATGTTGCGGATCAGCTCCATCATGTTCACGGTCTTGCCCACGCCCGCGCCGCCGAACAGGCCCACCTTGCCGCCCTTGGCAAACGGGCAGATCAGGTCGATCACCTTGATGCCGGTTTCGAGCAGTTCGGTAGAAGGCGACAGCTCGTCGAACGCCGGAGCCTTGCGGTGTATCGCCCAGTTGGTTTCGTTGCCGATTTCACCCAACTCGTCGATCGGGTTGCCCAGCACATCCATGATGCGGCCCAAAGTCTTGGTGCCGACCGGCACGGAAATCGGCGCACCGGTATTGATCACGGTCATGCCGCGACGCAGTCCGTCCGTCGTGCCCATCGCGATGGTCCGCGCAACGCCGTCGCCGAGCTGCTGCTGCACTTCCAGCGTGAGGTTCACATCGGCCAGCTTGAGTGCGTCGTAGACCTTGGGCATGGATTCGCGCGGGAACTCCACGTCCACCACCGCACCGATGATCTGTACGATTTTTCCATCATGCCCTTTTGGGTGTTGGCTCATCATTACTTCCTTAATAAATGCAATTGTTCGCTTAAACCGCTGCGGCACCGGCGACGATCTCGGACAGCTCCTTGGTGATCGCGGCCTGACGGGTTTTGTTGTAGATCAACTTGAGTTCTTCGATAACGTTACCGGCGTTATCCGAGGCTGCTTTCATCGCCACCATCCGGGAGCTCTGTTCGGATGCAATGTTTTCCGCCACGGCCTGGTAAATCAGGGTCTCGATGTAGCGCACCAGCAATTCGTCCACCACCTGCTTTGCATCCGGCTCATAAATGTAGTCCCAGTGGCCGGTTGCACTGCCCAGCGCTTCGCCGCTGACGGGCAGCAATTGCTCCATCACTGGTTCCTGCTTCATGGTGTTGACGAATCGGGTGTAGCAGATATGCAGCGCATCGATACGCCCTTCGCTGTAGGCGTCGAGCATCACTTTCACCGGCCCGATCAGCTTCTCCATGTGTGGCGTATCGCCCAGATGGGTAGCATGGGACAGCACGCTGGCGCCAATGCGCTGCATGAAACCCAGCCCCTTGGTGCCGATAGCGCAGACCTCCACGTCATGCTTGTTGCCTTCCCACTCCTTGATCTTGCCCAGCACCATGCGCAACACGTTGGTATTCAAACCGCCGCACAAACCCTTGTCCGATGTCACCACGATAATCCCGACGCGGAGCATCTCCTCGCGCTTCAGCAGAAAGGGGTGGCGGTATTCCGGGTTGGCGCGGCTCATGTGCGCAGCCACATTGCGGATTTTTTCCGCATAGGGACGTGCGGCACGCATCCGGTCTTGCGCCTTGCGCATTTTGGATGCCGCCACCATTTCCATGGCACGGGTGATTTTTTGGGTATTCTGGACGCTCTTGATCTTGGTCCGAATCTCTTTACCGCCAGCCATCAGTCAACTCCGCCGTGAATTTTCCTGCACTCAGTAAACAGAACTGGCTTTGAAATCATCGATCGCCGCGCCCAATGCTTTTTCTGCTTCGGCATCCATTTCATGGGTTTCTTCGATCTTGTCCAGCATTGCCTTGTATTTGCTCTTGATGAACGCATGCAATGCCGCCTCGAAGGCCAACGCCTTTTTCACGTCGACGTCGTCAAGATAGCCCCTGTTCACTGCAAACAGCGTAATCGCCATATCCGCCACTGTCATGGGAGCGAACTGGGCCTGCTTCATCAGTTCGGTAACCATTTTGCCGCGCTCCAGCTGCTTGCGGGTCGCCTCGTCGAGGTCGGAAGCAAACTGCGCGAATGCAGCCAGCTCGCGGTACTGTGCCAGCGCCATGCGAATGCCGCCGCCCAGCTTCTTGATCACCTTGGTCTGCGCTGCGCCGCCGACGCGGGACACGGACAGGCCGGCGTTGATTGCCGGGCGGATACCGGCGTTGAACAGGTCGGTTTCCAGAAAGATCTGGCCGTCGGTGATCGAAATCACGTTGGTCGGCACGAATGCCGAAACGTCGCCAGCCTGGGTTTCAATGATCGGCAGCGCGGTAAGCGAGCCGGTCTTGCCCTTGACGCCGGAGCGCTTTTCCACATCGGCGGCATTGATCCGGGCCGCACGTTCCAGCAAGCGGGAGTGCAGGTAGAACACGTCGCCGGGATAAGCCTCGCGGCCCGGCGGACGGCGCAACAACAGGGAAATTTGCCGATAAGCCCAGGCCTGCTTGGTCAGGTCATCATAAATGATCAGCGCGTCCTGGCCGCGATCGCGGAAATATTCGCCCATCGAGCAGCCCGAATAGGGCGCAATATACTGCATCGCGGCAGAATCGGACGCGGTTGCGGCCACCACAATGGTGTGGCCCATGGCGCCGTGCTCTTCCAGCTTGCGCACCACGTTGGAGATCGAGGAAGCCTTCTGGCCGATCGCAACGTAGACGCAGATCACGCCAGTGCCTTTCTGGTTGATGATGGCATCAATCGCCACGGCGGTTTTGCCGGTCTGACGATCGCCGATGATCAATTCGCGCTGGCCGCGCCCGATCGGCACCATGGCGTCGATTGACTTGAGTCCGGTCTGCACCGGCTGAGATACCGATTGGCGAGCGATCACGCCCGGCGCGATCTTTTCGATCGGCGCCTTTTCCGTAGCGTTGATCGGGCCCTTGCCGTCGATAGGCTGGCCCAGCGAATTCACCACCCGCCCCATCAGCGCCTCGCCTACCGGCACCTCCAGAATACGGCCGGTGCACTTGACGGTATCGCCTTCGGTGATGTGCTCGTATTCGCCCAACACCACCACGCCGACCGAGTCGCGCTCCAGGTTGAGCGCCAAGCCGAATGTGTTGCCGGGAAACTCCAGCATCTCGCCCTGCATCGCATCGCTCAGACCATGAACGCGGACGATGCCGTCGGTCACGGATACGACCGTGCCCTGATTTCGCGGCTCGGCCGTGGTGGCCAGGCCTTCGATTTTGCTCTTGATCAGATCACTGATCTCCGAGGGATTCAACTGCATGATCTCTCCTAACTTTTGAGCGTAAACGCCATGTTTTGTAGTTGGCCGCGCACCGACGCGTCAATCACGACGTCTCCCGCCACAATTCTGATGCCGCCGATCAGGTTGGGGTCCAGGGTTACGGTCGCTTCGACCTTGCGCTTATATCTGGATTCCAGGCGACGCACCAAATCCTGTTTCTCGGCGTCGCTCAGGGGGTAAGCACTGACTATTTCCGTCTCCATCACCCCGCCATGCTGCGCCCTGAGCTGCTCATACATTTCGCAGATCACCGGCAACAGGGTCAGGCGGCCATTTTCCAGTAACAGGCTCACCATGTTGATGGCCTGCTCATCCAGATTTTTTTCGCACACCGCCAGAAACACTTCTTTCTGTTGCACTGCCGTCAGCTTGGGGTTGCCGATCACCGCCTGCATCTGCGGATCGGCGACGACCGTTGCCGCAAATCCCAGCATCTGTGACCATTTATCGAGCGCACCGCCCTGCTCGGCAATTCGGTAGATCGCTTCGGCATAGGGCCGGGCTATTGTGGTGACTTCCGCCATGATATCCCTTATAGCTCGCTCTTGATCGAAGTCAGCAGGTCGGCATGAGCCTTGGCGTCAATCTCGCGACGCAGAATTTTTTCCGCACCGGCCACGGCCAGATCCGCCACCTGTTGGCGCAGACTCTCCTTGGCACGATGCACTTCCTGCTCGATTTCGGCCTTGGCGCCCGCCAGCAGGCGCTCACCCTCGACTTTAGCGTTGGTTTTGCCTTCCTCGATGATCTGGCCGGCGCGCTTTTCCGCTTGGGCAAGAATCTCGGAGGCTTTCTGCTTGGCATCATGCAACACTTGCGTGCCGCGCTTCGAAGCCAGCTCCAGTTCCAGCTTGCCGCGCTCTCCCGCAGCCAGCCCGTCGGCAATGCGCTTTGAGCGGGCGTCCATCATGGAGGTAATCGGCCCCCAGACGTATTTCATGACGAACCAGATGAGTATCCAGAAGGTAATCAGCTGTCCGATGATAGTTGCGTTTACGTTCACTTGTTAACCCCGGCTAAAAATTACCGATTCTTTTGCCCAATCAATGCACAAATGGGTTGGCGAACACAAACCACATGGACAGGCCAAGAATGATCATCGGAAACGCCTCCATCAAGCCACCGAAAAAGAACATATTTTTCATCAGCTCCGGCTTCATTTCAGGCTGGCGTGCGATGCCCTCCAGCGTCTTCGCGCAAATCATACCCCATCCCAGGGCGGAACCCAGGCCTGCTGCAGCGAGAATAATCCCGACAGCCAAAGCGGTCATACCGTAAATTTCCATGATTGCTCCTATTTAAAAAGTAATTGAAACTTAGTGTTCTTCGTGCGCCAGCGACAGATAAACTATCGTCAGAATCATGAAGATAAAGGCCTGCAGCGTAATAATCAGTATGTGGAAGATCGCCCATGGCGCCGACAGTAGCGGCTGCACCCAGAAAGGCAATAACGCAATCAGCAGGAATATCAGCTCGCCGGCATACATGTTGCCGAACAGCCGCATGCCCAACGACACCGGCTTGGCCAGTTCCTCGACCAATTTCATGATGATATTGACCGGCATCAGGTATTTGCCGAAGGGTAAATAAAGGAATTCCTTGCCGAAGCCTAGTACGCCCTTAACCTTGATGCTGAAATAGACGATCAGGACAAATACCGATATTGCCATGGCGAAGGTGGTATTCAGGTCGGTCGTAGGCACCATTTTGGCATGCAGTTCCAGCCCCGCCAGGTTACCGATGAAGGCCAGCAGATCGACCGGCAACAAATCCATGGCGTTCATCAGGAACACCCACATGAATATCGTTAGCGCCAGCGGCGCAATCAGCGGGCTGTGACCACGAAAGCTTTCCTTCACTTGCTTGTCGACGAACTCGACCATCAGCTCGAGAAAGCTCTGCAGGCCGGTGGGTGCCTCGGCACTGAGATTTTTAGCCACCATCCTGCCAACAATCATGAGGACTAGCGCGGTCAAAGCGCCGAACAGGAGCGTATCCAGATGCCACGTCCAGAAGCCCTCGCCCACTTTCCAGTAGGCGAGATGATGCTGGATGTACATCACCGGGTTGTCGGATGGCACCATTGCCATATGTGCTTCGCTCACAGTATGTCCTTATAACTCTTTCTAAGGCCCCATCCGTAGGCCAGTTGCGCCAGCGCAAAAACGAACAGGGCCGGCACGGGCTGCAAATGCAGAGCGCCGAATCCCAGACCAAATAACATCAAAACCAGAATGAATCTTGTGACTATGCCGGAATAAACCAGCGACATCGCGCTAATTGGGGCCGTTATAGCAGCCTTCTCGGCCTGCCTGATTTTTCTTAGAAAGATCAGGCCATTGGCTGTTGCCACTACGCCACCAAAAAAAGCCGCTTTTGCGGCGTCTTTTCCCAGCAGATAATACAACAACGCCGCACTGAAGATCGCAATGATTGCCTGCGTACCCACCACACGGTGAGCCGCGTCCATCTGCATGTCGTTGTCAAAATGAGCCGCGATTTTAGTTCACTCTTGCCTATACGTCAATTTCTGCGTAGGGTTCAGCCGTTTTGGTTGAGCCAAATCAATTAGTCTGGCTAATGGAATTGTCAGCTTAAATTGATGCGGGGTGGGTCAACCTTCTGCAGCTCCCAGCCTGCCTATGATACTGTCCAGCTGCTCCAGGCTGTCATAGCCGATAACCAACTTGCCCCGACCGTTCTTCTGCGCTTTCAGCGCCACGGTGGCGCCCAGCTTTTCCGCCAAACTTTCCTGCAGCCTCAGAATATCCCGGTCTGGCTGCGCTTCGGGCTTCGGCGCTGGCTGCTGCTGGCGTCGTACCAGCTTCTCCGCTTCCCGCACGGACAGCCCTTTGCCGGAAATTTCATTGGCAACGGAAATCTGCGCTGCATTGGACAGGCTTAGCAAAGCGCGAGCATGGCCCATGTCGAGCTTGCTGTGCATCAGCATTTCCTGCACCGGGGCCGCCAGATTGAGCAGGCGCAACAGGTTGCTAACGGCGCTGCGCGACCGTCCCACGGCGTCCGCCGCAAGCTGGTGAGTCATGCTGAATTCATCTATCAGCCGCTGAATACCGGTTGCCTCCTCAAGCGGGTTGAGGTTTTCACGCTGGATATTCTCAATCAGAGACATTGCCAATGCCGCCTCGTCCGGCACCTCGCGCACCAGCACTGGCACCTCTGTCAGCCCTGCCAAGCGGGCCGCGCGCCAACGGCGCTCGCCCGCGATAATTTCGTAGCCACCGTCCGCCAGCGCCCTCACCAGAATGGGCTGCATGATCCCCTGGGATTTGATGGACGCCGCCAGTTCCGCCAGCGACTCCTGATCCATATGCGTGCGCGGCTGATATTTACCGGGCTGCATCCGGTCCAAACTCAAATTTTGCGGTGCATCTTTCTTGTGATTTTCTTCGCCGCTACCTGCCAGCAGGGCATCAAGCCCTCGCCCCAACCCTTTTAATTTCACCATTCTTCTCTCACTTTCTCACCATTTCGCCTGCCAGCGCCAAATATGCTAATGCGCCCCTCGACCCTTTGTCATGCAATAACACCGGCACCCCGTAGCTTGGCGCTTCTGCCAGCCGAATATTGCGCGGGATTACGGTGCGGTAAACCTTGTCGCCAAAATGGCGCTGTAGCTGTTCGGATACTTGTTGAGCCAGCGTGTTGCGCGGGTCGAACATGGTTCGCAACAAGCCCTCGATTTCCAGTTCGGGATTTAGCGCTGCACGAACCTTCTTGATGGTTTGCACCAGATCGCTCAGGCCCTCAAGCGCATAGTACTCGCACTGCATCGGAATCATCACCGCATGGGCGGCACACAGCGCGTTGACGGTAAGAAGATTCAAGGCTGGCGGACAGTCGATCAAAATGTAATCGTATTCATTCTCCACTTCGCTCAAGGCTTTTTTCAGGCGCCACTCGCGCGCCAGCTCCTGCACCAGCTCCACCTCCGCGCCGGCCAGCTCGCGATTGGCAGGAATAAGATCGAATTTTCCGCAGGTGTCGACGACACGCACCTCCGCAAGGCTTTTCTCTTCCAGCAACGCATGGTAAACCGTTTGCGCCAAGACCATCTTGTCGACACCGCACCCCATGGTCGCATTGCCCTGCGGGTCAAGATCAATCAGCAACACGCGCCGCTTGGTCGCTGCCAGGCTGGCAGCAAGGTTGACGCTGGTCGTGGTTTTCCCCACTCCGCCCTTTTGGTTCGTTATTGCAAGAATTTTTGCCATCGCCCCGCCCTATGCTGTTGTTGCTTCGGTTTCAACCGGCCGCAGCAGTATCAGATGCCGCTCAGCATCCAGGCCCGGCACCATGAGCGGCTCCACGCATTGCAGTGCAACGCGTGCCGGCAACCGGGTTAACTCCTCATAAGGATAAACGCCCTTCATTGCCAGCATTACCCCATCGTTGCTGCACAAGTGCAGCGTCAAATCCGCGAATTCCGCCAAGTCGGAGAAGGCGCGGGAGATCACCACATCATATTTTTCCTCCGGCCGCCACGCTTCTACCCGTTCACAAACCACGGTGGCGTTGGTCAAACCCAGCTCCAGACACGCCTGCCGAAGAAATGTGGTTTTCTTGTGGTTGCTGTCCAGCAGGGTGACGGCCAAAGCCGGGTCCGCCAGCGCCAACGGGATTCCTGGCAGGCCAGCCCCGGTTCCAACATCGATGATTCGACGCCCGTGTATCTGGGGCAACACCGCCAGACTGTCGAGCAGATGCTGTACCAGCATTTTTTGCGGGTCGCGCACCGCGGTCAGATTGTAGACCCTGTTCCATTTTTGCAGCAGGGCGACATAGCCGAGCAGGCGCCGCTGTACCACCGCATCCAGCGGGAGGCCCAACTGTGCCAACCCGGAAACCAGTTGTTCTTCCAGATTCATGCGTGCCTCTTAAAAGCGGTCTTGATATCCTGTGCCCCGCGTTTCAAATGCACCAGCAACACCGAAATCGCGGCGGGAGTGACCCCGGAGATGCGCGCTGCCTGGCCGAGCGTTTCCGGCTTGTGCTGGTTCAGCTTGTGCTGCCCCTCGATAGACAGTCCGTGCACTTCGCGGTAATCCATATCCGGCGGCAGCGCCATGGTTTCATAGTGCAGATGGCGGGCAATTTCCTCAAGCTGGCGCGAAATATACCCTTGATACTTGGCCTGAATCTCTACTTGCTCCGACACCTTGGGGTCAGATACCCCCGGCCCGGCATACGGCAACGTCATCAGGTTTCGGTAATCAACGTCAGGGCGACGCAACAGGTCGAGCAAGGAATACTCTCGCTCGATGCTTTTGCCCAGCACTCTTTCCGCATCTTCCTGGGGCAGCAGCTTGGGATTTACCCAAGTGCTTTTCAGGCGCTCCTGCTCAATTGCAATCGCTTCGCGTTTTGTCTCGAAGTGCTGCCAGCGCGCATCGTCGATCACGCCCAAGCGCCGCCCTTCCTCGGTTAGCCTTAAGTCTGCATTGTCTTCCCGCAACAGCAGGCGGTATTCGGCGCGGCTGGTAAACATACGGTAAGGCTCGACTACGCCGCGCGTGATCAGGTCGTCTACCATTACCCCGATGTATGCCTGATCCCGCGTCGGATACCACGTCTCTTTTCCCTGCACCGACCGGCCGGCGTTGATGCCGGCCAAAATGCCTTGTGCCGCGGCCTCCTCATAGCCGGTAGTGCCATTGATCTGTCCCGCGAAAAAAAGGCCTCGGATCACTTTGGTTTCCAGTGAGTTTTTCAGCCCTACCGGATCAAAATAATCGTACTCGATAGCATAGCCGGGTCGAGTAATGTGCGCGTTTTCAAAGCCCCGGATCGAGCGTACCAAGTCCACCTGCACATCGAATGGCAGGCTGGTTGAAATACCGTTCGGGTAGATCTCGTGGGTGCCCAGCCCCTCCGGTTCGACAAAAATCTGGTGCGAATCCTTGCCGGAAAAACGCGTGATTTTGTCTTCTATAGATGGGCAGTAGCGCGGGCCGACTCCTTCAATCACGCCGGTGTAGAGGGGGGAACGGTCCAGCCCGCCGCGGATAATCTCATGAGTACGCTGATTGGTGTGCGTAATCCAGCACGGCAGTTGGCGCGGATGTTGGGCCGGGTCGCCGAGAAAAGAAAATGCCGGCGCCGGGTTGTCGCCCGGTTGCTCCGCCATCACCGAATAATCCAGGGACCGCCCATCGATGCGAGGCGGAGTGCCGGTCTTGAAGCGCTTCACCGGCAAAGCCAGCTCGCGCAGACGGTGCGCCAAGGTGATTGAAGACGGGTCCCCAGCCCTGCCCGCCTTATAGTTCGACAACCCGACATGAACCAGGCCAGCCAGGAAAGTCCCCGCCGTAAGCACTACCGCTTGCGCCCGGAAGCGCAAACCGAGTTGGGTGACGACACCAACAACCCGGTCCTGCTCAAGTAGCAAATCATCTACCGCCTGCTGGAACAGCCATAAATTTGGCTGATTCTCCAGTCGGAGCCGCGTTGCCTGCCGGTAAAGAACCCGATCCACCTGTGCGCGGGTCGCGCGCACCGCCGGGCCCTTGCTTGAATTCAATATGCGAAATTGGATGCCCGCCTCATCCGTCGCGGCAGCCATGGCCCCGCCCAAGGCATCCACTTCTTTTACCAGGTGGCCCTTGCCTATCCCGCCGATGGATGGGTTACAGGACATCTGGCCTAGCGTTTCGATGTTATGCGTCAGCAACAGCGTTTTCATGCCCATCCGGGCGCCGGCCAGTGCGGCCTCGGCGCCGGCATGGCCGCCGCCAATGACTATCACATCGAACTGGGTAGGATAAAACATGAATTTGCCGGTTACGGAATCAAAGAGGTCGAATCATACCCCAGAATTTCTATTGTTTCACGTGAAACCCTATTTTCCGATACAAAACCGGGAAAATATCTCGCCAAGCAAGTCGTCTGCAGTAAATTCGCCGGTTATGCTGGAAAGTGCGTTTTGGGCCAGCCGCAACTCTTCCGCGAACAGCTCGATCCGAGCGCCGTTACACGCCGACGCCAAGGCAAGGCGGCTCTCCGCTTCATGCAGCGCGCTCAAGTGCCGCGCCCGCGCCATGAAAACACCCTCGCCACTACCCTGCCAGCCTATAATGCGCAACAATTGCTGGTGGAGCAGATCAATCCCGGCCCCGTTTTTGGCAGAAAGGTAGATGTCTGTCGTTCCTTCGGCGCAGACAACCCTCGGCGCCTGCCCAAGCAGATCGATCTTGTTGAAAACTCGCAGCAAGGGCAGCCCAGATGGCAATGCGGCGATGATTTCCAGGTCGGCAGAGGCCACGCCTTGTGCCGCATCAACCAGAAGCAGCGCGGCATTTGCTTGACGGATGGCACTCCAGGCACGGGCGATGCCGATTTTTTCTACCTCGTCCTCGGTGTCGCGCAATCCGGCTGTATCAATAAAATGCAGCGGCACACCCTCGACTTCGATATGCTGACGAATTGCGTCGCGGGTGGTGCCCGCCACGGGGGTGACGATTGCGACCTCCTCACCCGCAAGTAGATTAAGCAGGCTGGATTTTCCCACATTCGGTTGGCCGATCAAGGCGATATGCAAGCCTTCGCGGAGCAGACTACCCTGCCGGGCCTGGCGGAAGACGCTGTCGAGCTGCGCCCTTATCGCGGCAAGCTGGCCAAAAGCATCAGACTCGGCAAGAAAGTCAACATTCTCCTCCGGAAAGTCCAGCGTCGCCTCAACCAGCATGCGCAAATTAATCATGCTATCTACCAGACGGTGGACAGCACCAGAAAATTCGCCCCGTAAGGAACGCATCGCGGATTTTGCCGCTTCCGTTGTTGAAGCGTCGATCAGGTCGGCAACACTTTCCGCCTGAGCCAGATCCATTTTGTTATTAAGGAACGCGCGTTTAGTGAATTCTCCTGGTTCCGCAGGCCGCGCACCCAGTTCAAGGCAGCGGTCGAGCACAAGGCGCAGCACGGCATCGCCGCCGTGGCCCTGCAACTCGAGAACATCTTCACCCGTATAGGAATGAGGGGCGGGGAAAAACAGGGCGACGCCCTGATCTATGGTGTTACCGTCCGCCGCAAGAAAATTGCACAGGGTAGCGACGCGTGGATTCGGGGTTTTGCCCAATACCACAAGGGCAAAATCCGCCAACCCATTACCGGAAACACGCACCACCCCGATGCCGCCGCGCCCAGGGGCGGTTGCGATGGCGGCGATGACGTCAGTGTTTGGCATGCCCCTTGGCCGCCGCTCTTTCCCTTCCAACGCAACGTGTGACATACCATTGCTGGGAAATGGACAAGACGTTGCTTACCACCCAGTACAGAACCAAGCCAGACGGGAAGAAGAAAAAGAAAATACTCATCGCCAGCGGCATGACCATCATAACCTTGGCCTGAATCGGATCGGGTGGCGCAGGATTGAGCTTAGCCTGAACGAACATGGTGATGCCCATTAGGATCGGCAGGATATAGTAGGGGTCGGGGGCCGACAGGTCATTTATCCACAGCATGAATGGCGCCTGGCGCATTTCGACGCTGTTCAGCAAGGCCCAGTAAAGCGCGATAAATACCGGAATCTGAACGATGACCGGGAGGCAACCGCCCAGCGGATTGACTTTCTCGGTCTTATACAGTTCCATCATTGCCGTGTTGAGGCGCTGGCGGTCATCGCCGTATTGCTCCTTGAGTTTTTGCAGCTTAGGCCCAAGTTCTCGCATGTGCGCCATAGAGCGGTAACTTTTTGCCGACAGCGGATAAAACGCCAACTTGATTAAAACTGTCAGAAGTATGATGGCCACGCCCCAGTTCTGCACGGCCTTATGAATCAGCTCCAAAACCCAGAACAGCGGTGCAGAAATCACCGTCAATCTGCCATAGTCAACAACCAGGTTCAATCCGGGGGCAACCCTGCTCAAATGGTCTTGTTCTTCCGGTCCCGCATAAAATCTAACCTTGGTTTCTTTTTTGCTGCCCGGATCAATTCTGCCCATAGGTAAAATCACACCGGCAGCATACAAGTCATCGCCCAGTTTTTTAACGTAATTTTCCCGTGGCTGGCCGTTAGCCGGCAGCCAGGCGCTGATAAAATAGTGCTGGAGCATGGCAACCCAGCCATCATCGCTTTGCTTAGGGTAGCTCGCCGCCCCTTTTTCAATATCCGAGAACTTGATTTTTTGAAATTTTTCTTTGTCGGTATAAATTGCCGGCCCGGTAAACGTAGAGACAAACTTTGGCCCGCCCAACGGAGCCTGGCCATTTCTCGTTATTTGGAAATACGCACTCGGCTCCAGTCTGACCGCACTCCCGTTATTAACCTCATAACCGACGTCGACCGCATAACTGCCTTTATGAAAGGTAAAAACCTTGTCTACCTTGATCCCGTTCGTGCTGGACCAGTTCAGCCTCACTTGTATGTCGTTCGCACCATCAGCAAGTTCAAATTGCTTTGCTGTCGCCGTAAAGAGCGTCTTGTGCGTAGGCAGGCCGCTCCCGATCAGGCCGGTCTGCGTAATATAAAGGTGCTTGGGGTCGTCCTCCAGCAGTACGAATCTCTTGGTTTTATCTAGCGTGTCGCGGTGTTTAAGCAGTTCGACCCGGCGGATGTCGCCGCCAAGGGTGTCAATCTCGGCGTAAAGAACATCGGTCAAGACCTTGATTTTTTCACCCGACTCTAGCTTTCCTCCTGCCTCCTTCGCCAAAGTATCTGCAGCTTGTGTTAAGGGCGCGGGGGTTTGCATGATCCCGCGTTTTTCCTGAACAACAGATACGGCTGGCGCGGGATGTTGCTCTTTCTGCCAAGCATCCCAGAGCAACAATATAGAAAACGAAAGTACAATGAACAAAATCAGCCGTTTAGTATCCATCTTGCCTCAGTAATATTATGGTATCGGGTCGGGTCCGCCAGGGTTTCCCGGGTGACAGCGGCAAATCCTTTTGATGCCTAGCCAGCCCCCTTTTAGCAAACCGAACTTGGTTAATGCCTGACAGGAATATTCGGAACAGGTCGGAGTAAACCGGCAGCGCGGGCCAAGCAGAGGGCTAATCAAATATTGGTAGATTCTAATCAATCCGACAAGCACGCGTGACATTTATGTGTTCGCCAACTTTTTTTGAAGTTCGCCGACCAACTGCAAGAATTCTTGTTCAACCAGATCGAACGACTTTCCGGTAAACCTTTTGTGGGTCAGCACCACAACATCCAACCCCCCGAACAGGTTTTGATTTCGCCTGAACATTTCGCGCAGGCAGCGTTTAATGTAGTTCCTGGTCACGGAGAGCGGAGCGGTTTTTTTTCTGATTATTCCAGTGAAACGCGGATGGCCAACGTTGTTTGGCCTTACCAGCACTCGTAGATATTGCCCATATGCTTGGCATTTAAACGAAAAAACGGATGATATCTCATCCGTTTCTCTTAACCGCTTGCTTTTCTGAAAAGCATGGATGGCCGGCACTTCTGCCAACAACTAAACGCTGAGTTTAGCCCGCCCTTTGGCGCGCCGAGCTCTAATCACGGCACGACCCCCAGACGTTTTCATCCGAGCACGAAACCCGTGGGTACGTTTACGTTTGATTACGGACGGTTGATAAGTGCGTTTCATTTTTTACCCCAATATCTTGTTTAAGCCAAAACCATGGATTAGACTACCTTTAAGGTGTTTTTGTCAAACTGTTTTTATCCGCCCACCTTGTGGATAAGTTTATATAAAGCGGATAGAATGTATTAGGTGTTACAGGCATTCCTCCTGCCACCAAGAAGCTGCCTCAATTAATATCATGGGATGCGTCGCAATCCTATCAGGGTCTTCGATATTTGGCTTTCTGACTTTGTCCCGACTCGCTTGTCTTAAAAATGCTCAAATGACGCTTCATGCTAGAGGACAAATGCTATAGCCGCGTGATATTTTTTAGGGTCGTTTCTTCAAAATACCCAACCGAAACCATCTCAACAAATAACTTCTGGATGTTTTTTAAATTCCCCAATGGAAAGTTTTTGGCTTGATTGCGTAAATAATCTTAAAGAAGAGTTGCCCCCACAGCAATTCAATACATGGATTAAACCGCTCAAATTTGACATCCTGGATGGCGCACCGCGACTGATTGCCCCAAATCGCTTTATTCTGCAATGGATCAAAGACAAATTTCTGGGGCGCATAGAAAAAATGGCAGAAGAATATTTTTCCGCGCCATTATCACTGGTGCTTTCTCAGCCCAATAATGCTGTTGAAAATAACGTTGCAACTCCGACACCAACAATTACGGTCGCACCCGCACTGCAACGAACCAAGACCGATCCGTCGCGTCTCAATCCGTTATTTACCTTTTCAAATTTTGTAACCGGAAAAGCCAACCAGCTTGCGCGGGCCGCCGCCATACAGATTGCAGAGAATCCCGGCGCCGCTTACAACCCGCTTTTCGTTTATGGCGGGGTGGGGTTAGGTAAAACACATTTAATTCAGGCTATCGGCAACCTGGTACAAGAGCAAAACAGCAAAGCCAAAATTAGCTACTTACATGCTGAACGTTATGTCTCAGATGTAGTACGCGCTTACCAGCACAAGACTTTTGATGAATTTAAGCGCTATTACCACTCCCTCGATCTGCTATTGATTGATGACATTCAGTTCTTTGCCGGAAAAAATCGTACCCAGGAAGAATTTTTTTATGCTTTCAATGCATTGATAGAGTCACACAAGCAGGTCATCATTACTTGTGACACATTCCCAAGAGAAATATCCGGCATGGAGGATAGGCTTATCTCTCGTTTTGGTTGGGGACTGACTGTTGCTATTGAACCCCCTGAACTGGAAATGCGCGTAGCTATCCTGTTGAAGAAAGCCTTAGCCGAAGAGATAAAATTACAAGAAGAGGTCGCTTTTTTCATTGCCAAGCAAATTAGGTCCAATGTCCGAGAATTGGAAGGCGCTCTCAAACGTGTTCTAGCCTATTCCCGTTTTACGAATCACCCCGTAAACCTAGAGTTGGCGAAAGAAGCCCTAAAAGATCTTCTTGCCGTTCAAAACCGACAGGTTTCACTGGATAATATTCAAAAAACAGTCGCGGATTACTATAAAATCAAAGTCGCTGAAATGTTTTCTCCGAAACGTTCAAGAAATGTCGCTCGGCCCAGGCAGATTGCCATGTCACTGGCAAAAGAACTTACACAACTTAGTTATCCGGAAATCGGTGAGGCATTTGGGGGACGGGATCATTCAACAGTCATACATGCATGCAAAAAAATTACCGAATTAAAAAATTTAGATTCAGCTATAAGCCGCGATTTTGAAATACTGTTGCAAATTTTACGTAGCTAAACCATGTGGATTTAATGTTTATAAATTATATTTTTACTACTGACCAACTTTGATACCCAATTTATCCATCAACTCAAGTAGTCTTATCCACAAGCTTTATGGTTACTCAACAAACTAATTATTAAAGATAATTTAAAATTATACAGATATTGGATACGGCTTATTATTTAGTATTAGGAATATATATATGTTATTAATACAAACAAACAGAGATGCACTTCTAAAACCACTTCAAGCTGTAATAGGTATTGTGGAAAAACGCCATACGCTTCCCATTCTTTCCAATGTTCTTATTGAAAAAAATGGAGAAACCTTATCTGTAATAGCAACTGATTTGGAAATACAGATTACTGCTACATCCGTTTGCCAAGATGATTTGCCAGATTTCTCTATTACCGCCGCTGCCAAGAAACTCCAGGATATTTGTCGTGCATTTCCAGAAAGTTCGCAAATATACTTAGAAAATGACGAGACAAGATTGCAAATCAAGGTTGGAAAAAGCCGGTTTAACTTGCAAACCTTACCCGCCAATGATTTTCCTAAATTGGTGCTGACTGGTGAAAAGAAGACGTGCATTAAAATCAGTCAAAAAATATTGAGAAACTTACTGAATCAAGTTCAGTATGCAATGGCGCAGCAAGATATCCGATATTATTTGAATGGCTTGCTACTGGTTGTGGATACTAACCTTCTTCGAGTCGTTTCTACAGACGGACATCGTCTTGGTATGGCTTGTTTCCCACTGGAAAAAACTGATGAAACTTCAGGAGATTTTCCTCAAGAAGTGATATTGCCGCGTAAGACCGTAATAGAATTGATTAAATTGCTTGGCGATAATGATGATGAAGTGACAATTGAGATTGGGCAAAATCAGACCCGCTTTTCCTTTGAAAATATCGTTTTGGTGTCAAAAATTGTCGAAGGTAAATTTCCTGATTACAACCGGGTTATTCCATCTGGCTATCAAAACCAGATGCTGATTAACAGAATTCTCCTGTTGCAATCTTTACAACGCGCATCCATTCTTTCCAATGAAAAATTCAGGGGTGTCAGGTTGGTTCTGACGCAAAATAGTTTGCGTATTATTTGCAATAACAATGAACAAGAGGAAGCACAAGAAGAAATCGAAGTTGACTATGCTGGCAATCCGCTGGATATCGGATTTAATGTTAATTACCTGTTGGATGTATTAACTAATCTGGGTGACGAATCCATCGTTCTTTCTTTTGGCGACGCTAATAGTAGTGGATTATTTACCGTTCCGGGGCATGAATGTTTTAAATATGTTGTTATGCCCATGCGCATCTAAATCAAAAAAATTGTTTCACGTGGAACCTACAAATAATGGCTGAATATACTTCCGATAGCATTAAAATATTGAAGGGCCTGGAGGCGGTGCGTAAACGCCCCGGCATGTACATAGGCGATACCAGTGACGGCTCGGGATTACACCACATGGTATTCGAGGTGGTGGATAACGCTATAGATGAGGCGCTCGGGGGATATTGCGACGACATCAAAGTGGTTATCCATCCGGATAATTCGATCAGCGTGCATGACAATGGCCGCGGGATTCCGACAGGAATTAAAGAAGATGACGAATTCAAGCGATCTGCTGCTGAAATTGTTATGACCGAACTGCATGCAGGCGGCAAGTTTGATAGCAATTCCTACAAAGTTTCAGGCGGCTTACATGGAGTAGGGGTGTCTTGCGTCAACGCATTGTCAAAGTGGTTGAAACTGACCATACGCAGGGATGGAAATATGCATGCTCTTGAATTCAGGCGCGGCGCAGCGATAGAACCCATTAAATTACTTGGCCAAACAGAAAAACATGGTACAGACGTGCATTTCATGGCAGACGAAGAAATTTTTGGTTCGGTCGAATTTCATTATGAAATTTTAGCCAAGCGCCTGCGAGAATTATCATTCCTTAATAATGGCGTGCGTATTGAGCTGGTCGACCAACGTAGCGGAAAGAGCGATAACTTTGCATTCAGTGGAGGAGTTAAGGGGTTTGTCGAATATATAAACCGCAGCAAGTCGGTTCTTCATCCCAAAATATTTTACGCGCAGGGGGAAAAAGACGGGATAACGGTAGAAGTGGCGATGCAATGGAACGATTCATATCAGGAAACAGTTCAATGTTTTACAAATAATATTCCGCAGCGCGATGGGGGCGCACATTTAACAGGGTTGCGCAACGCGCTAACCCGCACCCTTAACAATTACATCGAACAAAATGAGCTGGCAAAGAAGGCAAAAGTCGAAACCGCTGGCGATGATATGCGCGAGGGACTGACCTGTGTTTTGTCAGTCAAGGTGCCGGAACCAAAATTTTCTTCGCAAACCAAGGAAAAACTGGTCTCGTCCGAAGTAATGCCAGTTGTACAGGAAGTCGTTACAACCAAGCTTTCTGAGTATTTGCTTGAGAATCCCATAGATTCCAAGATTATTTGCGGAAAAATACTTGATGCAGCCCGCGCCCGTGAGGCAGCCCGCAAGGCGCGCGAGATGACTCGTCGCAAGGGCGTGCTGGATGGAATGGGTTTACCGGGAAAACTCGCGGATTGCCAGGAAAAAGACCCGGCTTTATCCGAAATTTATCTGGTAGAGGGTGATTCTGCTGGCGGTTCGGCAAAACAAGGTCGGGATAGAAAATTTCAGGCGATTTTGCCTCTAAAAGGAAAGATTCTAAACGTCGAGCGCGCACGTTTTGACCGGTTGGTGTCATCCCAGGAAATAGCGACGCTAATCGTTGCTCTGGGTACGGGTATCGGCAAGGATGAATATTCGCCGGAAAAGTTGCGTTATCATCGAATCATTATCATGACGGATGCGGATGTTGACGGCTCCCACATACGCACATTACTGCTTACCTTTTTTTATCGCCAGATGCCCGAACTGGTGGAGCGGGGCCATATTTACATCGCCCAACCCCCTTTGTATAAAGTCAAGCACGGCAAACAGGAACGCTACCTGAAAGATGATCACGAGCTGAAGCAATATATGCTGCAAATGGCAATGAGTGAAGCGGAGCTGATTACCGAGGGCGGGAAAGAGCCCATCAGCAAGGCAGCTCTTGAAGAAGTCGCAAAGGAATATCTTCTGGCCGAGGCGATAATTGAGCGCCTAAGCCGCATAATCGCGGAACCGGTGTTGCATGCGCTACTAAAAAATGTAACTCTGGATCTGAGCGACATATCGAGTGCAAATGCGAGCGCCGAGAAACTGAAAAAAGCCTTGGCTAATAAGCTGTACACCGTTTCAGCCGACTACGATGAATCGAGCGAACGCTGCCGCCTGAAAATCGGCAAGATGCAGCATGGTAATCTGCGGCTTAGCTACCTGGATCATGACTTTCTGCAGAGCGGAGATTACGCGCAGCTAATAAAGACAGCCCAAGTGTTGCAGGGCTTGCTGAAAAAAGGAGCCATTATCCGGCGCGGAGAACGCAGCCAGCCGGTCAGCGAGTTCAAGGAAGCAATGGACTGGTTGCTGCAAGAAGTAAAACGTGGCCTGGGTATTCAACGCTACAAAGGGCTGGGGGAAATGAACCCGGAACAGCTATGGGAAACAACGATGGACCCTCAGGTAAGACGGCTGCTCCGGGTGCAAATCGAAGACGTGATAACTGCGGACGAGATTTTTACCACCCTGATGGGCGATCAGGTCGAGCCGCGCCGTGCCTTTATCGAAACCAATGCGCTTGGAGCAAGAAACCTCGACATCTGACGATGCCCGCGCAAGATGGGACATTTTCAGTGCCGTAGTCGACAACTACGGCGACATTGGCGTCTGCTGGCGGCTTGCCCGCCAGCTTACCGCTGAACACCACCTCTATGTCCGTCTCTGGACGGACAGCTTGACAAGCTTTCAGAAGATTTGTTCGGAGATTGATCCGCTATCGCCGATACAGTATTCCCGGGGCGTGGAAATAAGGCAATGGACTGACGCCTTGGCCGACGTAGAACCTGCGGATGTCGTGATAGAGGCCTTTGGCTGCAAATTGCCGACTGCCTATGTTGAGGCGATGGCCACCAAGAATGACCGCAGGCGGGTCTGGATCAATCTAGAGTATCTGAGCGCCGAGGAATGGGTTGACAGCCACCATGGCCTTGTCTCTCCCCATCCGCAGTTACCCCTGACCAAGCATTTCTTTTTCCCGGGTTTTTCATCTGGCACGGGTGGTTTGCTGGCTGAAAATGGACTATCAAATCGACGTCGCGATTTCCAATCGAATGCGCGCCTTAAAGATGAATTCTGGCGGGAGATTGATCTTCCCGCGCCAGAAAAGGAAGAAACGCGAATTTCCCTTTTCTGTTATGAAAACAAGGCTGTCAGCAATCTGTTTTCAGGCTGGGCCGAAGCCGAAACTCCGGTTGTGTGCATAGTTCCTGAGGGAATTGCGACGAAGCAAATCGAGTTGTTTTTCGGCCATCCGCACTTGGTCCCAGGGAACTTTTTCAAAAAAGGCCGTCTTATGGTCTGGGTTTTACCTTTTCTTGAACAGGATACTTACGACAAACTCCTGTGGGCATGCGACTTTAACTTTGTGCGGGGAGAAGACTCCTTTGTTCGGGCACAGCTGGCGGCACGGCCGATGGCCTGGCAGATTTATCCGCAACAGGAAGGTGCGCATTGGCCCAAACTGAAATCGTTTCTGGGGCGGTATTGTGTTGGCCTGTCACGTGGTGTGGCAGAGATGTTGCGTGAATTTACGGAAAAGTGGAATCGGGGTGAGGCGGGCGGAATGGACTGGAAAAATCTATGGGCGCACCGCGCCGAGCTGGAAAACCACGCTCGCGATTGGGCCGGCAAACTGGCAGAAAAAGAAGATTTAGCAACAAATTTGGTGAAATTTTGCAATAGTAAGTTAAAATAGCCAGCTTTTTATTATCGCGTCAACCTTAAATTAATTCTGTAGGAAGAGCCATGAAAACCGCACAGGAAGTCCGTCCAGGCAATGTAATAATGATCGGCAAAGACCCTATGGTCGTGCTCAAAGCAGATTACACCAAGTCCGGCCGCAATGCATCAGTAGTCAAGATGAAAATGAAGAACCTCCTTACCGATTCCGCCAGTGAGGCTGTGTACCGTGCGGATGACAAGTTCGAAGTAGTATTGCTTGAGCGCAAAGAGGTAACTTATTCGTACTTTGCGGATCCGATGTATGTTTTCTTGGACGCAGATTACAACCAGTACGAAGTTGAACAGGAAAATCTTGGTGATGCCATCAACTACCTCGAGGACAATATGCCCTGCGAAGTAGTTTTCTACCAGGACAAGGCGATCTCCGTTGATCTGCCGACGACGGTCGTCCGCGAAATCGTCTATACCGAACCGGCTGTTCGCGGTGACTCCTCCGGCAAGGTGATGAAACCGGCGAAAGTTGCTACCGGTTTTGAGTTGCCTGTCGCGCTGTTCTGCGAAATCGGCGACAAGATTGAGATCGACACCAGGACGGGCGAATTCAAGCGCCGCATCGCGGCCTGATGCCTGAATAATAGAAACGGCAAAGTAATAAAAAAGGGGCTTAAATGCCCCTTTTTATGCTCGTACGGTTTAAAGCCTTGCGCTATTCGTCGGCAACAGCAACCTGCTCGACAAATCCACATTCCTTCTGCGGACAAACCTTTTCGGTGCCCCGGCGTTTCGTCGTCTTGATAGTCAGCACCGGCCAGCCGCATTTCGGGCAGGGTTCCGCGATCGGCGGGTTCCAGACCGCATATTTACAATCCGGGTAAGTGTTACAGGAATAGAACATCTTGCCATAACGGCTTTTGCGCTCAATCAGGCTGCCTTTTTTGCACTCCGGGCAGATTACCCCGGAATCCCTGGGTTTTTCCAGGGGTTCAAGGAATTTGCACTTGGGGTAGGCAGAGCAGCCGATGAACTTGCCATATTGGCCGGACTTAACATGCAGCGGACTGCCGCATTTTGGGCATAACCGTCCTTCCACCACCACCGGCTCATCGGGCGTGACCTCACCGTCCATGCTGCGAGTGTAGTCGCATTCCGGGTAGCCGCTGCAACCGACGAATTTCCCTCGTTTGCCCAGTCGCACCGATAATGGCTTGCCGCATTTTGGGCAGGCTTCGTCGAGTTGCTCGTGGGTAAGGTCCTTACGCTCGATATTCTTTTTTTCCTCAATTTGCTTGCTGAAGCCTTTCCAGAAATCCGCCAGCACCGGTATCCATTCCTTTGCATCGTTGGCGATAATATCGAGCTGGTCTTCGAGCTTGGCCGTAAAGTCGTAGTCGACATAACGTGCGAAATGCTCAGTGAGGAATTTGTTGACCACCGTACCGACATCGGTAGAGAAAAAACGCTTCTTGTCGAGCAGCACGTATTCCCGCGCCTGCAGTGTCGAGATGATGCTGGCGTAGGTCGAGGGGCGTCCGATGCCGTACTCTTCCAGCGTCTTGACCAGGCTGGCTTCGGTGTAGCGAGGAGGCGGCTGGGTGAAATGTTGTTCGCCATACAGCTTGTCCAAGGGAACCTGGTCGCCGGCCTCCAGAGGAGGAAGTTTACTTTCGTCCTCCTCTTCCTGGTCATCCTCACTTTCCAGGTAGACCGCGATAAAACCGGGAAAAACCAGGGTCTGGCCGCTTGCGCGAAACAGCGTGCTCTCGTCTACAACCGCAAGATCAAGGCTGACGGTGTCGAATTTTGCGGGGCTCATCTGGCAGGCCAGGGTGCGCTTCCAGATCATTTCATAAAGCTTGATCTGATCGGCGGAGAGGAAAGAGCGCACGTTATCCGGCGTGCGCAGGATCGAGGTCGGTCGAATCGCTTCGTGCGCTTCCTGCGCGTTCTTGGATTTGTTCTTGTACTGGACCGGCGCTTTGGGTAGATAGTCCGGTTCGAACTTGGCGCTGATATAGTCGCGGATCTCGTCTAGGGCTTCGTTGGCGAGATTGACCGAGTCGGTACGCATATAGGTAATCAGGCCAACTGCTCCACCTCCGGTGTCCACCCCTTCGTAAAGTTGCTGCGCAATGCGCATGGCACGATCTGTGGTGAAGCCGAGTTTGCGCACGGCCTCTTGCTGTAGTGTGGAGGTCGTGAAGGGTGCCGTGGGCTGGCGTTGCTTGCGCTTCTTGTCGACTTTGACAACCGTCGCCTGATTGCCGGATTTTTCGGACAGATACTGGATGATTTTTGCTTGTGCGGACTCTGTGCTGATACTGAACTGATCCAGTTTTTCCCCCTTGTGCTGGAACAGTTTGGCGGAAAATTTCTGCTTGGCCTTATGGGTATCGAAATGGACGCTCCAGTATTCCTGCGAGACGAACGAATTGATGGCCATCTCGCGTTCGCAAATCAATCTTAGCGCGGGGCTTTGCACCCTGCCGGCGGAAAGGCCGCGGCGAATCTTGCGCCATAGCAGCGGCGAAAGGTTGAAGCCGACCAGGTAATCGAGCGCCCTCCTTGCCTGCTGGGCATTGACCAGCGGCATAAGGATGTCGCGCGGATTGGCGACGGCCGCCTGCACCGCAGACTCGGTGATTTCATGAAAAACCACGCGCTTCACGACCTTCTTGGCTAGCAGCTTCTTGGACTTCAGTATTTCCGTGAGATGCCATGCAATCGCTTCGCCTTCGCGATCCGGGTCGGTCGCCAGAAAGATGTTATCGGCGAGTTTCACCGCTTTGATAATCGCGTCGACGTGCTTGGAATTGCGTTCGATCAACTGATACTTCATCTTGAAGTCGTGTTCGGTATCAACCGCTCCCTGCTTCGGAACCAAGTCGCGCACATGGCCATAGGAGGCGAGAATCTCGAAATCTTTGCCGAGATATTTTTTCAAAGTCTTGGCTTTGGAGGGGGATTCGACGATCAGTAAGCTGGAAGGCATGCGCTCTCGCAAAGGTTAAGGTGGGTGTGAGCGCGGATGATAATGAAGAACCGCCTAAATTGACAAGGGCCTGTTGCCAGGTTAATGCATGGTAGGTTGTGAATCACCGAACAAAAGATCCTCGATGAACATGAAGTCGCCCACCTGTCCGTGGCTGGACAGCACCATCAGAACAGTCCATTTGACCTGCTCAAGGGAAACCGAATGTTCGTTGAGCGCCATGATTCGGTCGATAACCAGCTCACGTTGCACGGCGTTGAGAATGCCTGAAGATTCGAGAAATAACAGTAAACCATGCGGCTCCGGACCAATTTTGGCGCCCTCTTCTTTGGAATAGAGGCGGTACGCGCGCGAGGCTGTCAAGCTTGGCCGTTGGCTTTGTTGAGCCAGCTTTTCCAGCCCATTGACCCAAGCCATGGCCTGGTTGATTTCGTCGCGATCGAAGCCTGCCGCACTGAGTTCCCGGGTAAGCGTTCCCTCGTCGGGGTAAGCGTTGACCTCAAAATAGTTTTCAAACAAGTAGACTAGAATATCGAACATAATATTTACTTCAATCAGGTGACAGGGAGAAATTCAGCGGGGTTGAACGATCTGCTGGTAAAGCCCGCCGGGCAGGCAGGCGACCCGACCTTCCAACTCCAGTTGTAACAGCATGGCGCAAACGGTATCGCTCGTCAAGCCACTGCGCGCGGCAAGTTCGTCTATCCCCGCAGGATCAAACCCCAGTGCATCCAGTAATGATTGAGGGCCGCTTTCCAGGGCAAGAACCTCATTCGTTGCGGCAAAAGTTTGCGGCGAGATCCACTTCAACTCATCCAGAATGTCATTGGCGCACTCGACCAGCTTTGCACCCTGCTTGATCAAGGCGTGGCAACCTTTGGAAACGGGGGAATGAATCGATCCGGGAATGGCAAAAACCTCCCGGCCCTGTTCAACGGCCAGACGGGCAGTGATAAGGGAGCCGCTGCGAATGGCAGCCTCGACGACCAGGCAGCCCAGAGCCAGGCCGCAAATGATACGATTGCGGCGCGGGAAATTATGCGCCATGCCTTGGGTGCCTAACGGAAATTCGGAGATCAGGACGCCATGTTGCGCTAGCTCGTGGGCCAGAGCATGGTTGCGGGAAGGGTAGACAATATCCAGGCCGGTTCCAACCACGGCAATACTGCTGGCCGCTCCATCCAGTCCGCCACGGTGGGCCGCTGCATCAATGCCCAAGGCCAGCCCGCTGACAATGCACAGCCCGCTGTCGCTCAGGTTCCGGGAAAATGATTCGGCGTTGGCTAGCCCCTGCGGTGTCGCGTTACGGCTACCGACCACGGCTAGCGCCGGCTGGTTCAGAAGTTCGCGTCGCCCTTTGACGTAAAGCAGGGGCGGCGGGTCGGGAATTTGCAGCAGGGCTTGGGGGTAATCGGCATCGGCCAGGGTAACGACATGATTTTGTCGGTTGTCCAGCCAGGCGACGAGCGGCGAAAACATGTCCTGGTCGATGCCATGCCGGATGTGATCGGCTACTTTCTTGTCGGCGACGTCCGACAAGGCGGCATAGGGTGCGGCATAAATTTCCTTCGGCCCGCCGAATGCGCGCAACAACTTGCGATATGTTTCGCCACCCAACCCCGGGATCAGGCTTAGGCCCACCCAGAGGCAGACATCGTCGACAGGCGCAGCCATCTAGAACGGTTTATGCCGCGTTCAGGGGGTGCGCGCGTCGTCCAGCACATGCACCGGGCCATCGCTTTGCATTACCAGGGCATAGGACAGCTTGTCAAAAACGCGGAAGACAAATGCCAGGCCGTTACGCTCGTCCGGGAGCTTGACGGTTTCCGCCGAGGTTTCGTCGTGTTCGGCGGGGGTGACATTTTTGCCATGACGGTAAAGCGCCAGCACATGGCCGATTTCGAGGCCATCGCGTGCGCCCCTGTTCAAGGTAATGATGGCGCCCTTGCCGACTTCGGCAATGCCGCCATAGGCTGAAATAATCCTGCCATTAATCGCCTTTTCCGGTACGTGGGGTACGTAAGCGCTGGCCACGCTTTCCTTCGCCGCCACCAACCGGTCTCCGATGTTGATTTCCTGAGAAGACTTGGTAATGCTTACCGTCGCAGGTTCGCCGAACCGGACGATTTTGGCGTCGCCCAGATAGATGGCCTCAAACCCCAGGGTCTCTTCGGTATCGGGATCGACCAACGCCTTGCCCGGACGGTAGATGTGCCATTGCAGCGCTCCTCCCGCCTTGATGGATTGCACATAGGCAGCATTGCCGGCACCGAGAATCACGCGGTTTTCTTCCGTGCCGATAATATAGGGGGCTTTTTCAAGCTCGCCTTCTGCAATAACCATCGGCTGACTGAGGAACGGCCCGATCGCCGTTAATGGAATGCTGGGAATTGCTTCTGTTTCGAGCTGCTCGGCCCGGACGCGCGGGCTCAGTTTAACGGTTTCGAGCCCCTTGATCAGACGCAGTTCGGGAGAGCCGCTGGCCGTGTTTAGTACGATCATGTCGCCCGGGTAGATCAAGTGCGGGTTCTTGATTTGCTGCGCATTCATTTTCCATACTTCTGGCCAGCGCCAGGGATCCTTGAGGAATTTGCCCGCAATGCCCCAAAGCGTATCGCCCTTGACGACCACATAGTGATCGGGAGGATTGTCCTGTAGCGCTATGTCGGCGGCTACGGATAGCGAACTTAAGCCGAAAAGCAAAATCAGAGCTAAAATAGGCTTTTTCATGAGCGGGCCTCGAAGGATGGTTTGTTCCTGATCGGCATTAACGGAAGCGACAATCCTTGACGAATTCAGGGGTTGTGTCGAATTTTGCATGTAATTAATTAAACAAGCAAGCACTTATGACCATTTTACATATCCTGCATTATCCCGATGAGCGGCTGCATACAGAGGCGTCTCCGGTTGCCGAGGTAGACGATAAAATCCGGCGTCTGGTGGCCAATATGGCGGAAACCATGTATGCCGCCCCCGGTATCGGACTCGCGGCAACCCAAGTGGACGTGCACAAGCAGGTCATCGTGGTGGACATCTCCGAGGAGCGCAACAACCTGCACGTATTCATCAACCCGGAAATCACCGCCAGCGATGGGAAAAAGGAGCACGAGGAAGGGTGTCTTTCCGTTCCGGGCATTTATGAAACGGTCACGCGAGCGGAGAGCGTTACGGTGCGCGCCCTGGATGCCGATGGAAAGCCCTTTACATTGAAAGCCGAAGGGCTGTTGGCAATCTGTGTCCAGCACGAGATCGACCACCTGAAAGGCAAGGTCTTCGTCGAATACCTGTCGCGGCTGAAACAGGCCCGCATACGGAATAAAATGAAGAAGTTGATGCGGGAAACCCTGTAACATGCGACTGATTTTCGCCGGCACGCCGGAGTTCGCTGCGGCCGCTCTGGCCGCACTGATCGACGCGGGACACGAAATTGCCCTGGTGCTGACTCAGCCTGACCGCCCTGCCGGACGCGGCATGAAGCTGGCGCCAAGTCCGGTCAAGCAATTGGCGTTGCAGCATGGACTGACCGTGCGGCAACCGGCGACCCTGAAAGACGCTGAAATCCAGGCGCAGCTTGCCGCCGTCAACGCCGAAGCGATGATCGTTGCCGCTTACGGGTTGCTGTTGCCGCAGCAAGTGCTAACCATCCCCCGCTTCGGCTGCCTGAACATCCACGCCTCGCTGTTGCCGCGCTGGCGAGGTGCGGCGCCGATCCAGCGGGCGATTCTGGCGGGCGACCATGAAACCGGCATCACCATCATGCAAATGGACCAGGGGCTGGACACCGGCGCCATGCTGTTGCGCGTGGCGCTACCGATAGCCGGGCAGGATACGGCTGAAACGCTGCACGACAAGCTGGCCGACCTCGGCGCAACGGCGATCGTTTCCGCGCTGCAACAGATGGAGCGCGGCGCATTGAGTGCGCAGCCCCAGGACGGTAGCACGGCGACCTATGCGGCCAAGCTGACGAAAGCGGAAGGCTTGCTGGACTGGCGTAAAGACGCCGCCGAACTTGCTCGTGCAGTGCGCGCCTACAATCCGTTTCCGCTGGCTCAAGCACGGTTTCAGGGCGAAACCTGGCGCATCTGGCAGGCAAGTGCGTCAGACAAAAGTGGGGGGCTGCCCGGAGAAATACTTCAAGCGGACAAGAGCGGCATTTTGGTTGGCTGCGGCGAAGGTGCCCTGCTTTTAACCGGGATTCAGAAGGCGGGCGGCAAGCGGCTATCCGCGGCAAGTTTCCTGACGGGAAATTCGGTGAAGCCGGGGCAACGGTTCGACACTTGAATTCTGGCAAACCCGCGCCCATTATAAGGATGCGGTTTTGCAATGGTTAATGACGCGAGGTTTGAATGTTCGGAAATTGGCTAAAAACCACTGTTTTGATGGCCGCCATCGTCGCTTTGTTCGGCACGATCGGCGCGATTCTGGGTGGCGTTACAGGGATGTTGCTGGCGCTGTTGTTCGGCGGGGCAATGAATGTCTGGGCGTATTGGAATTCCGCCGATATGGTGCTGCGGATGTATAACGCACGGGAAGTGGATGAAAGCAGCGCCCCGCATTTCTACGGCACGATCCGCGATCTGGCGCGTCGCGCCAATCTGCCGATGCCGCGCGTTTACATCATCGATGAGGCGCAGCCCAATGCCTTCGCCACCGGGCGCAATCCGGAACATGCTGCAGTGGCGGCGACCACCGGCATCCTGCAGCTGCTTTCCGAGCGGGAGCTGCGCGGCGTCATGGCGCACGAGCTGGCCCATGTGCGCCATCGCGACATCCTGATTTCGACCATTTCGGCGACGATGGCCGGCGCGATCTCAGCCTTGGCGAACTTTGCCATGTTCTTCGGCGGGCGCGACGAGGGTGGCCGTCCGGCCAACCCCATCGCCGGCATACTCGTTGCCTTGCTTGCGCCGCTGGCGGCGGCATTGATCCAGATGGCGATTTCCCGCTCACGCGAGTTCGAAGCCGATCATGGCGGCGCAGAAATCAGCGGCGACCCGCGCGCGCTGGCCGATGCCCTTGCCAAGATCGAGCGTTTTGCCCAAGGGCTGCCGCTCTCCCCCGCCGAAGCCCACCCTGAAACGGCGCAGATGATGATCATCAACCCGCTATCCGGCGGCGGTCTGAGCGGCCTGTTCCGCACCCACCCCGCCACCAGTGAGCGCGTGGCGCGCCTGATGGCGATGGCCCAAGCCCGGTAAGCCCTCTTGATCGAAGCTCAATGCCTAGCCAGCGCGGCGGTTTCCCGAGTCCTGTCCGGACACAATCTCAACCAGACACTCAACAGTCTTTTTTCCCGCAGTGCAGCACTGACGCCGCAACAGCGTGCCGCCGCGCAGGACATGAGCTACGGCACGCTGCGTTTTTATGGGCAGTTGCGAGCCATCCTCGACCTTCTGATCGAAAAGCCCCTGCAGGATGAAACGGTACGCGCTCTCCTGCTGGTGGCGCTTTACCAGTTACTGTACAGCCGGGCTGCCGGGCATGCGGTGGTCGATCACGCCGTCAAATCCGCCGCGGCACTGAAAAAATCCTGGGCCAAGGGGCTGGTTAATGCGGTATTGCGCAATTTTCTGCGGAAAAGACCCGCGTTGCTTGAACTGGCCGCAGCGAGCGACGAGGGGCGTTATTCTCACCCGCAATGGTGGATCGACAAGCTGCGCCGGCAGTATCCGGACGGTTGGGCCGCATTGCTGGAAGCCAATAATCAGCATCCGCCCATGACCTTGAGGGTAAACCGCCGGGCGACTTCCGTCGAAGCGTATCTCGCATTGCTCGCGCAGCAGGGCATGGCAGGCAGCAAAATCGGCGAAAGCGCGATTTTGCTGGACCAACCGGTCGCGGTCGACAAATTGCCGGGTTTTGCCGATGGCGCGGTGTCGGTGCAGGATGCCGGCGCACAGTGGGCCGCACGGCTGCTTGATGTTGCCGACGGGATGCGGGTGCTGGACGCCTGTGCCGCCCCCGGCGGAAAAGCCGCACATCTGCTGGAGCTGGCCGGGATCGAATTGACCGCGCTGGATAACGACGCCGAACGGCTGAAGAAGGTCGAACAGAATTTCCGGCGGCTCAAGCTCGAAGCGCGCTGCGTCGCAGGAGATGCGGCAAAACCCGGGGGCTGGTGGGACGGCAAGCCATTCCAGCGCATTCTGGCGGATGTGCCGTGCAGCGCTTCGGGCGTGGTCCGGCGCCACCCCGACATCAAGTGGCTGCGGCGCGAAACAGATATCATGTCTTTTGCCGCACAACAGGCGGAAATCCTGGACGCCCTGTGGCGCACTCTGGATAGAGGTGGTAAATTGCTGTACGCCACCTGCTCGGTGTTTGCCGAGGAAAATCAGGGGCAGGTCGCCCGCTTCCTGGCGCGGCACGAGGATGCCCGTTGTTTGCCGCCGCCTTTGCCGGAGGCCGATAATGGGCAATTGATACCCAACCAGCAGCACGACGGGTTCTATTATGTGCTTTTGTATAAATCCTAGGATTTTTGGCCGGGGCGCGGTCATTGTCCTGGCGCTGCTTCTATTCCTGCCATTGGCAGCAAGGGCTGAGGGCATCGAGGTCAAATCCGCCGAGCTGGAACCGGCTGAAGACGCTTTTGTGCTGAATGCGGAACTGGAGGTCAGCCTCAGCCCGGCGCTGGAAGACGCTTTGAACAAGGGGGTTCCCCTCAATTTCATCGCCGACTTTGAACTCAAAAAGCCGCGCTGGTACTGGCTGGATGAAACCATTGCCGTTGCGCAACGGCACCTTCGTCTGAGCTACAATGCCCTGACCCGCCAATACCAGCTTAATGTCAATGGCCAATATCAGAATTTTTCCTCCCTGGCCGATGCCCGGCGCGAATTGGGCCGGTTGCACGAGTGGCATGTGGTCGAAAAATCCTTGCTGGCAGAGAAGCCGTCGGTGGCAAGCAAGGCTCTGTTAGTGGACAAGGCTCTGGTAGTGGACAAGGCTCCGGCAGCGGACAAGGCTCCGGCCGTGGACAAGGTTCTGGTGGCAGACAAGGCTTCGGCCAAAAAACGCACCGCCTACGTTGCCGGCTTGCGCATGAAGCTGGATTTGGCGCGGCTGCCCAAACCCTTGCAGGTGAATGCGCTGGCGTCCAAAGAGTGGAACCTGGATTCGGAATGGCACCGCTGGAATATTACTCCCTGATGCGGACTGGTGACGGCGGACGGACGCAATGAAGTACGTCCTCTACCTGTGCGTCGGCCTCGGCGCCGTTGCACTGTACCTGCTGTCCAACGCCAGCTCGAATACCGCGGAATTTTCCCAGTACTATACCCTGCTGCTCGGGTTGAACGGCGCATTGGCGGCATGCCTGCTGGCGCTGGTTTTTTATCAACTGTGGAATCTGCGGCGCAAGCTCAAGGCGAAGGTCTTCGGTTCAAAGCTGACACTGCGGCTGCTTCTGATGTTTGTTCTGATGGCGGTGTTGCCCGGCGTATTGGTGTATGGGGTTTCGGTGCAGTTTCTCGGCAAGAGCATCGAGTCCTGGTTTGATGTGCGCGTGGATAACGCGCTGGAAGGAGGCCTGAGTCTGGGCCGCAGCGTGCTCGACAACCAGCTGCGCGACCTCAATAAAAAGGGCGAGAACATGGCGCTGTCGCTGTCGGATCACCCGGTTGGCGACCATTTGATGTTGCTTAACAGCCTGCGCGAACAGGCTGGCGTGCAGGAAGCGACGCTGTTTAGTGCGCGCGGTGCAATTATTGCTTTTTCCTCCGGTAGCGAGTCGGTCGGCCTGTTGCCTGACCGCCCTCCCGCCGCGCTGTTGCGCAAGGTACGTCAGCAGCAGCCTTACGCCGCGATCGAGGCTATTCCGGAGAAGGGGCTGTATTTGCGGGTTGTTGTTCCAGTAAATGTGCTTGGCCTGAATGAAAGCATTCGCATATTGCAGTTGCTCCAGCCCGTTCCGGCACAGCTGGCCAAGGACGCGGAAACGGTACAGGCGGTGTATCGCGATTATCAGGAGTTGTCCGTGTCGCGGCTCGGGTTGAAGCGGATCTACGGGCTGACCTTGACGCTGGCACTGCTGCTGGCACTGCTTTCCTCGATTGCGCTGGCATTTCTTTTGAGCGCGCGCCTTTCCGCGCCGCTCGGACTGCTGGCGAAAGGGACGCAGGCCGTCGCCTCGGGGGATTTCAGCGTGATGCCGACGGTGAGCAGCCGGGATGAGTTGGGTTCCCTGATGCAGTCGTTCAACGACATGACCCGGCAACTGGCGGAGGCCCGTGGCGTGGTCGAGCTCAACCAGCGCCAGCTGGAAACGGCGAAAGCGTACCTGGAAAGCATCCTGGCGCACTTGTCCAGCGGGGTGCTGGCATTCGACGAAAATCTCAGCCTCAAGACCATGAATCCCGCCGCGGCGGGAATTCTTGGCGTGGACTTGTCCGTTCTGAGCAAGCGCCGCTTTTACAAGTGGGCGCTCAACGACGAGGCGCTGAAGGCGCTGGCCGTGGAGGTAGAACAGCAGTTTCGCCATGTCGACACCAAGGAATGGCAGATTCAGATGGAATATGCCGGCAAGAACGGCAAGCAGGTTCTGCTGGTGCGCGGTACGCGTTTGCCGGCAACGGTGGGCAACGATTTCATCGTAGTGTTTGACGACATCACGCATTTGCTCCAGGCTCAACGCGACGCGGCATGGGGCGAGGTGGCGCGACGATTGGCGCATGAAATCAAGAATCCGCTTACGCCAATCCAGCTTTCGGCCGAACGGCTCGAACACAAGCTTGCCGGCAAGCTCGCCGAAGCGGATGCGGCGATGCTGGCGCGGGCGACGCAGACCATCGTCAACCAGGTGACGGCGTTGAAAAGCATGGTGAATTCCTTCGCCGATTATGCTCGCGCCCCCGGCCTGAATCTGGGAACGGTAGACCTCAATCAGCTGGTGAACGAGATCCTGGCGCTGTACGAACATTCCGCCGCGCCGATCGTGACTCATCTGGCGCCGGCACTACCGCCGACGGGGGGGGATCCAACCCTGTTGCGCCAGGTGGTGCACAATTTGTTGCAAAATGCCCAGGATGCCCTGGCTGAAACGGAAGCGCCGCAGATTGTGGTGGAAACCTCCAGGGAGGAAAATATGGTCAGGCTGTGCGTTCGGGATAACGGATGCGGATTCCCGGAAACGCTCATGACTCGGCTGTTCGAGCCTTATGTTACGACCAAATCGAAGGGTACGGGGCTGGGTCTGGCGGTCGTGAAGAAAATCGTAGAGGAGCATCACGGCAGGATGAAAATTGAAAACATTCAGCCCCACGGGGCGAGCATATGCGTTTACTTGCCATGCAGGGAAGAAACCTAGATGGCGGCCAATGAGATACTGGTGGTGGATGACGAGGTCGGCATCCGCGAACTGCTGAGCGAAATCCTGCACGACGAAGGTTACATCGTCGCGCTGGCGGAAAATGCCGGGGCCGCGCGCGCCTATCGCAACCAGAAGCGGCCCGATCTGGTGTTGCTCGACATCTGGATGCCGGACACTGACGGCATTACGTTGTTGAAGGAGTGGGAACGCGCCGGCCTGTTGACCATGCCGGTCATCATGATGTCCGGCCACGGCACGATCGATACCGCAGTGGAGGCGACACGCATCGGTGCCGTTGACTTCCTGGAAAAACCCATTGCCCTGCAAAAGTTGCTGAGCACCGTGGAGCGCGCGCTGAAGAAGGGCGAGCCGTTGCCGCACAATGGAGAGGCGTTGGCAGGCATAGGCACGGGGGCGGCTGTCGGAGAATTAAAAAAGCGGCTTGAGCAGGTTGCCAGCCAGATCGTCCCGTTGCTGCTGATTGGAGAGGCGGGCGCTGGCATGGAGCTGTGCGCGCGTTTCCTGCACCGCCCCGGCACCCCTTGGATTGTGCCGGAAAGCTTGGCTGTCCTGGCGGACAACCCGATGAACCTGCTCGAGCGGGCGCGCGATGGTTTGCTTTACCTGGAAGAGATCGGGAACCTGGGCAAGCTGGAACAGAAGGGACTGGCGCTAATTTTGAACAAGCTGGAAAAGTACGGGGTACGCCTGGTGTGCTCCGCGGATTCGCGCTTGCCCGAATTGGTCGAAGAAGGTGTGTTTGACGCCCGGCTGTTCCAGGCCATTAATGGCCTGACGCTGGCGGTACCCCGCCTGCGCGAGCGTCGTGAAGATATTCCAGATCTCGCCCGGCAGATGTTGGCGCAACTGGTTGAAACCGGGCAAACAGCCCCGCGCCGCTTTGCGGATGCTGCGTTGAGTCGTTTGCGTGACGAAAACTGGCCCGGCAACTTGCCGCAACTTCACAACGCGGTGAAGGCGCTGGCGCTGACTTCCCTGGCCGATGAGATTGCGGCGGAAGACGTTGACCGGGTGCTTGGCCCGTTCGCGCCATCCGGCCAACCCGCCGCCTCGGCGCCGCACCCGTTCTCCCTTGATTCGCCCCTGCGCGAGGCGCGCGACGAGTTCGAACGGATTTATTTCGAGCACCAGATCAAGAAAGCGGGCGGCAACATGAGCCGCCTGGCGGAAAACGTCGGCCTGGAGCGCACCCATCTTTATCGCAAGCTGAAGCAGCTCGGCATTGCAGCAGGCAAAGGCGAAACCGGCAACTGAACCGCCGCATCGGGCAAACCAGCGGTTTGAGCCGGACGAGGAAAGGGATAGAATTGCGCTCGCCTGGATGGCGACAAAAATTTAATGCCCCGGCAGGCAAATCGGCGGTAAAGGGATAGCAAGCAATGAGTTCAACAGAAAAAACACCCGGCGAAGCCCCGCAGGGCGCAGATGGCAAAACCGGGCGCTCCGGTCTGATGGTTGCGGCTATCGGCGTGGTGTTTGGCGATATCGGCACCAGTCCGCTGTATACCTTGAAAGAAGTATTTCATGGCGTCCACGGCATCTCGCCCAGCCACGAACATGTGCTGGGAGCGCTGTCGCTGGTGTTGTGGGCGCTGCTGATCGTGGTTTCGCTCAAATACGTGGTATTCATCATGCGCGCCGACAACAATGGCGAGGGCGGCATCATGGCGCTGCTGGCGCTGACGCTGAAAAGCACTCCGGGAGACGCGCGCAGCCGCTGGCTGTTGATGTCGATGGGGATATTCGGCGCCGCGCTGTTTTACGGCGACGGCGTGATCACCCCGGCAATTTCGGTGTTATCCGCCGTGGAGGGGTTAAATATCGCCACCCCCGCGTTCGAGCCCTACGTCATCCCGATTACCCTGGCCGTTCTGGCGGGGCTGTTTCTTTTCCAGCGCAAGGGAACCGCCAGTGTGGGCGCGCTGTTCGGGCCGGTGATGATCGTCTGGTTCGCCACCCTGGCATTGCTCGGGATCATTAATATTTACCATGAACCGGGTGTGCTGCACGCGGTGAACCCGCTCCACGGCGTCCATTTCTTTATGGAGCACGGGTGGTATGGTTTTCTCGCCTTGGGCGCAGTGGTTCTGGCGGTAACGGGGGGGGAGGCGCTTTACGCTGACATGGGCCATTTTGGCCGCATGCCGATCAGAACCGCGTGGTTTTCCCTGGTGCTGCCGGCGCTGCTGCTCAACTATTTCGGCCAGGGCGCGTTGATGATCGGCAATCCCGCCGCAGTCGAGCACCCGTTTTACCTGCTTGCGCCGTCATGGGCCCTCTACCCCATGGTCGCCCTCGCCACTCTGGCCACGGTGATTGCTTCGCAGGCCGTGATTTCGGGCGCCTTTTCCGTTACTCGCCAGGCGATGCAGCTAGGCTACTGCCCTCGCCTCGAAGTGCGGCACACTTCGGAAAAGGAGATTGGCCAGGTTTACCTGCCGGCCATCAATTGGGTTCTGCTCATAGCGATTGTCGCGCTGGTGCTGGGGTTCCGCTCCTCCAGCAACCTCGCGGCCGCTTACGGTATCGCGGTGACAGGCACCATGGCGATCGATACCATTCTGGCGGTGATTGTGGCTCGCGCGCTATGGGGGTGGAGTTGGCCGACGGGCATAGCGGTAGCCGCCTTTTTCCTGGTCATCGATCTGTCATTCTTCAGTGCCAACGCCATGAAGATACCGCAGGGGGGGTGGTTCCCGCTGGTCGTCGGCATCGCGGTATTCACTCTGCTTTCCACCTGGAAACGGGGGCGGGCGCTACTGTTCGAGCGGCTGCGGGACGGCGCGATCGCGCTTGAGCCGTTTCTTGCCGGGATTGCCGCCCACCCGCCGCTACGCGTTTCGGGCACAGCGGTTTTTCTCACCGCTCACCTCGACGGCGTGCCTCACGCCATGCTGCATAACCTTATCCATAATAAAGTGCTGCACGAACGGGTGGCATTGCTGACGGTGATTACCGAGGACGTTCCCCATGTGCCGGAAATCGACCACGCCGAAGTGCTGCCGCTGGGAAACGGGTTCTACCGGGTTATCGTGCGCTATGGCTTCAAGGATGAACCGGATATTCCCAGGACGCTGATGCAATGCAAGGAATACGGGCTGGAGTTCCAGATGATGGAAACATCCTTTTTCATCAGCCGGGAAACCCTGATCGCGACCATGGCGCCGGGCATGGCGCTGTGGCGAGAAAAACTGTTCATCAGCATGGCGCGCAATGCCGGCAGCGTCACGACCTACTTCAAGATTCCCACCAACCGGGTGGTCGAACTGGGAACACAGATCGAGCTGTAACGCGCGGTATTTCCGGTCAGCGGGCCCCTTTATTTGGCGCTAACCAACTTTATCAGCCGAGTAACGGCGTGGCCCAATCTTTTGTTTTCCAGCCCTGCCCCCACGTATTTCGGTGATACAACCACGGGGAAGATCCCTGCGATCTCACCGTTCGGCTAACTCTTCCCCTTGCCGGCCGCACTAAAAAAACGGGGGCATTGTGCCCCCGATAAATTTCGATGCAGATGCCGATTTATTTGCTGAAAGGTTGCGGCCTCGGCGTGCTGTCGGACGATGGCGGCAGGATCGGCAGCTTGAACGACGGCTGATCGCCGGTCAGACTCTTAAGGAAGGCGACGACCTTGGCATTTTCCTCGCGCGTGAACTTCTTGCCCAGTTGAACGCGCGCCATTGTGTCCACCGCTTCCGGCAGCGTGTTGGCGGCGCCGTCGTGGAAGTAGGGATAGGTCAATTCCACGTTGCGCAGAGTCGGCACCTTGAAGTTAAAGCGATCCGCATCCTTGCCGGTCACGGCGAAACGGCCTTCCGCCGGGTTGTTGGTCTTGTAGGGTTCGACCACGCCCAGCTTCTGGAAGGAATTGCCGCCTACCGCAGGCCCGTTGTGGCAGGCCGTGCAGCCGGTCTCCTTGAACAGCTTGTAACCGGCCTGTTCGTTGGCAGTCAGGGCCTTCTTGTCGCCCTTCAGCCACTTGTCGAAACGCGAGTTGGGCGTCACCAGGGTTTCCTCGAAAGCGGCGATGGCTTTGGTCACCTCATTGATCGTCATCTTGTCGGACTTGAAAACCTGCTTGAACTCGGCGACATAAGCGGGGATCGATTCCAACACGTCGACCGCCAATTTATGGGTGAAGCCCATCTCGCCCGGATTGGCGATGGGGCCGCCAGCCTGGGCTTGGAGGTCGGCGGCGCGGCCATCCCAGAACTGAGCCACATTCAAGCTGGAATTGAGAACGGTGGGCGCGTTGATGGGACCCTGATGCCAGTGGTCGCCAATGGATGTTTTGAGATTGTCGGTGCCGCCCATGGAGAGGTTGTGGCAGGAATTGCAGGAAATGAACCCTGACTTGGACAGCCGGGTGTCGAAGTAAAGTTTTTTGCCGAGTTCGACCATGGCCGGATTCTTGATCTTGGCCGCCACGATGGGCTGGATCGGTTCCTTGCTGACTGCGGCAGTCGCCAGGCCGGCGCCGGCAATGGATGCCGCCACCACGACGGCAAGAGGCAAAATACGAGGTTTTGACATGGTGCTTCTCCTTCTTCGGTGAGTACACGGGTTTAAAATATATCAAGCAATATTCGGATAGTGTTATCTCTTTTGCTTATATGATAATATCGTCAAAAAACAATAAGTCAATGTTTTGATTATTGTTTTTTTGTATACTCGGTATAGCCGCCGACTATATCCGACGTTTTATCCGGCATAAACAAGAGGTTTTTATGAAACTTTCCACTTTGCGTTATCTGGTCGCTTTTGCCGATGAAGGTTCGTTTAGCCGGGCCGCCGAACGTTGCCACGTCAGCCAGCCGACCTTGAGCGTTGCCCTGCAGAATCTGGAGGCGGAATTGGGCGTCTCTCTTATCGAGCGAACCAAGGGGCATGTTTCCCTCACCGACCTCGGTTACCAGGTGGTCGCCCAGTCACGCAAGGCGCTGGATGAGGCGGAGCGGGTGGAACTGGTCGCGCAATTGGGGCTGAACCCGCTTCAAGGAGAGTTCCGCCTGGGCGTCATCCACACTATCGGCCCCTATTTGTTGCCTGACCTGATCACATCGCTCCAGCGCATCGCGCCGGAAATGCATCTGTATGTCGAGGAGAGCATGACAGCCCTGCTGGCCGATTACCTCAAGTATGGCACGGTCGATGCGGCCATCATCGCCATGCCTTTCGACGTGCCGGGTATCGTCACCCACCCGCTTTACGACGAGGCGTTTCAGGTGGTGGTGCCGAAACACCACCCGTGGGGAAAGCGCAGCCGCATACCGTCCAGCGAAGTACGAGGCGAAGATGTGCTGGTCCTCAAGGCGGGCAACTGTTTTCGCGAACAGGTGCTGGATGCCTGCCCCGACATCAGCCACGCCGATGGCGCCATGCGCCAGGGCCACTCGATCGAGGCCATCCGCTGTATGGTGGCATCGGGGTTCGGCATATCGGTGTTGCCCGCAAGCGCTTTGGCCGGCCCATACTGTTCTGCCATGCTGCGCGCCATTCCCTTCGAGAAACCGGAACCTTCGCGTCGCGTCGCCCTGGCGTGGCGGCGCGGCTTTACCCGTCCCGAGGCCATCGAGGCGCTGCTTGCCGCCGTGAGGGGCATGAACAACCCGGCTTTCCGCCTGATCGAAACCCCAACGGACAAGGCCGAATAAGGGTAAGCGAGAGGGTATAGTTTTTCTTTATCGACCCGTTTTAAAAAAACAATTTCCAGTCACTCTGTTTCGCGCCTATATTGAAATGGTTTAATGCAACCCGTATTCCCGGCGCGGGCAGCAAGCCGGGTTTATGTATAGGAGGATGACCCATGCAACTTAAAGGCAGCAAAACCGAGCAGCACCTGAAAGATGCTTTCTCCGGCGAATCCCAGGCTAACCGCCGTTATCTCTATTTCGCGGCCAAGGCCGACATCGAGGGCCATAACGACGTGGCAGCCCTGTTCCGTTCCACGGCCGAGGGCGAGACCGGCCATGCTCATGGGCACCTGGAATATCTGGAGCAGTGCGGCGATCCGGCCACCGGCATGCCGTTCGGCGCCACGGTGGACAACTTGAAGACTGCGGTGGCGGGCGAAACCCACGAGTACACTGACATGTATCCGGGCATGGCGAAAACCGCGCGCGATGAAGGCTTCGATGAAATCGCGGACTGGTTCGAGACCTTGGCCAAGGCGGAGCGCTCCCATGCCAACCGCTACCAGAAGGCCCTGAACGAATTCGGCGGCTAAACGGCAGCATTCCGGCCACCTTTCGGTGGCCGGATTTCACCCGGAATTTATCGAAAATAGGAGAACCCACCATGGCCGGCCCTGCTCGCGAAGGCAATCTGGAAGCGCCGACCCGTCACCATCTGGATTGGCGGACCCCAGATTTTTACAGCGAGGAGTCGCTGTTCAGGGAACTGGAGCGGGTCTTCGACATCTGCCATGGTTGCCGCCGCTGCATCAGCCTGTGCCAGTCATTTCCCACCCTGTTCGACCTGGTGGACGAGTCGGAATCCATGGAAGTGGATGGCGTCAAAAAAACGGATTACTGGCTGGTCGTGGACCACTGCTATCTCTGCGACCTGTGTTACATGACCAAGTGCCCCTACACGCCGCCCCACGAGTGGAACCTGGATTTTCCCCATTTGATGCTGCGCGCCAAGGCGGTGAAGTTCAAACGGGGCGAGACAAAACTGCGCGACAAGATACTGACCAGCACCGACATGGTCGGCTCTTTCGCCGGCATTCCGGTGGTGGCCCAGGTGGTCAACGCGGTCAACAAGATCGGCCCGGCGCGCAAGGCGCTGGAAGCGGTGGCCGGCATACACAGCGAAGCCTGGCTGCCGGAATTCCACAGCCGCCCCATGCGCAGCCGCCTGCAGAAGCTGCCGACCAACACCGCCGGCGAAGCGGCCGGCAGAACCAAAGGCAAGGTCGCCCTGTTCGCCACCTGCTACATGAACCGCAACGAGCCGGGCATCGGCGAGGACTTTGCCGCCGTTTACGAACACAACGGCATTCCGGTGACGCTGGCGGAAAAGGAGCAATGCTGCGGCATGCCCAAGCTCGAACTGGGCGACCTGGATGCCGTGCGCGCGGCCAAGGAAGCCAATATCCCGGTACTTGCCAAAATGGTGGACGAAGGCTGGGACCTCATTGCGCTGGTACCCTCCTGTGTGCTGATGTTCAAGCAGGAACTGCCGCTGATGTTTCCGGACGATGCTGAGGTGCGCAAGGTGAAAGAGGCCTTCTTCGACCCCTTCGAATACCTGATGCTGCGCCACAAGGAAGGCAAGATCAGGATCGATTTCAAGCAGCCGCTGGGCAAGGTGGCCTACCATGCCGCCTGCCACCAGCGGGTGCAGAACATCGGCCAGAAGACGCGCGAGGTCTTGTCGCTGGTGCCCGGCACCACGGTGGAAATCATCGAACGCTGTTCCGGCCACGATGGCACCTACGCGGTGAAAAAGGAGTTCCATGCCTTCGCCATGAAAATCGCCAAGCCGGTGGTGGAGCGCGTGAAGAAAGCCGAGGCGGCGCACTATGGCAGCGATTGCGCCATGGCCGGCCACCACATCGAGAACGGCCTGAAGGAGGGTCGCGCGCCGGAACACCCGATCACCCTGCTGCGCAGGGCCTATGACATATGAAGTTTGCAGACGAAGTAAAATCATAAGCCAATCTGGAGAGAAGCAATAAGCACTGAAAAGCAGCTGGCCACCAACGCGGGCTGCCCCATCGTCGACAACCAGAACGTGATGACGGCCGGACAGCGGTGCCCGGTGCTGATGTCCGATTATCAACGGCTGGAAAAGATGGCGCACTGCAACCGCGAGCGCATCGACCACGCCAAGGGCGCGGGCACCTACGGCAAGTTCACGGTGACCCGCATGTCATAAAGATCGGCGCTCGGACTCCAAATCGGACCGAGTCGTTGGATTCAAACTGTCAAAGGAGAAACACATGTCAACCGAAACGAAATGTCCGTTTGTTCATAAAGTTGGGAATGGCGCATCAAACCGGGACTGGTGGCCGAACCAGCTTCCGCTGGAAGTCCTGCACCAGCATACCCCCGAGTCCAGCCCCATGGACGAAGGCTTCAACTACGCCGAAGCGTTCAAGAGCCTCGACCTGGCGGCGGTGAAGAAAGACCTTGAGGCGCTGATGACCGATTCGCAGGACTGGTGGCCGGCGGATTACGGCCACTATGGGCCTTTCTTCATCCGCATGGCGTGGCACAGCGCGGGCACTTACCGCACCGGCGACGGTCGCGGCGGCGCGGGGCACGGCAATCAGCGTTTCGCACCCGTCAACAGCTGGCCCGACAACGTCAACCTCGACAAGGCTCGTCGGCTGCTGTGGCCGATCAAGCAGAAATATGGCAAGAAAATTTCCTGGGCCGACCTCCTCATCCTCGCCGGTAATGTCGCCATGGAGTCGATGGGCTTCAAGACTTTCGGTTTTGCTGGCGGGCGTGAGGACATCTGGGCGCCGGAAATCGATGTCTACTGGGGCAACGAGAAAAAGTGGCTGGACGACAAGGCACGCTATTCAGGCGAACGCGACCTCGAAAATCCGCTTGCCGCAGTGCAAATGGGGCTGATTTATGTAAACCCGGAAGGCCCCGGCGGCCAACCCGATACGCTCGCATCCGGCCGCGACGTGCGCGAGACCTTCGCGCGCATGGCGATGAACGACGAAGAGACGGTTGCTCTCACCTGTGGCGGCCACACCTTCGGCAAATGCCACGGCGCAGGCCCTGCCTCGCACGTGGGGCCCGAGCCGGAAGCCGCGCCCATCGAACAACAGGGGCTGGGCTGGAAGAGCAGCTTTGGCAGCGGCAAGGGCGCCGACACGATCAGCAGCGGCCTGGAAGGTTCCTGGACGCCGACGCCGACCAAGTGGGATATGAGCTATCTCGACATGCTGTTCGGCTACGATTGGGTGTTGTCCAAGAGCCCGGCGGGCGCTCATCAGTGGACGCCGAAGCAGGCGACCGGCAGCAACACTGCCCCGGACGCGCACGATGCCTCGAAAAAGGTGCCGATCATCATGACCGATGCGGACTTGGCGATGCGCATGGATCCGATCTATGAACCGATTGCACGGCGCTTCCACCAGAACCCGGCAGAATTTGCCGATGCCTTCGCGCGGGCCTGGTTCAAGCTGACCCACCGCGACGTGGGCCCGCGTTCGCGCTATCTCGGCCCCGAAGTGCCTGCCGAAGAACTCATTTGGCAAGACCCCATCCCCGCCGTCGATCATGCCTTGATTGACGAGAAGGGCGTCGCCATCCTCAAGGGCAAGATTCTGGCGTCCGGACTGACGGTCGCGGAGCTGGTCTCGACCGCGTGGGCCTCGGCGTCCACGTTTCGTGGCTCCGACAAGCGCGGCGGCGCGAACGGCGCGCGCATTCGTCTCGCACCGCAGAAGGACTGGGCAGTCAACCAGCCCGAGCAGCTGGCGAAAGTGCTGAAAACCCTCGAAGGTATCCAGAGCGAGTTCAACCGCGCCCAGTCCGGCGGCAAGCAGGTCTCGCTTGCGGACCTGATCGTGCTGGCCGGGTGCGCCGGCGTCGAGCAGGCAGCGAAAAATGCGGGCCACGCCGTGACCGTTCCTTTCTCGCCGGGCCGCATGGATGCCTCGCAGGCGCAAACCGATGTGGACGCCTTCGCCGTGCTCGAACCGATCGTCGATGGCTTCCGCAACTACCAGAAGGCCAAGTACGCCGTATCGGCCGAGGAACTGCTTCTCGACCGCGCGCAGTTGTTGACGCTCACCGCACCCGAGATGACGGTTCTGGTGGGCGGTATGCGCGCCATGAATGCCAACGTCGGACAGTCCCGGCAGGGTGTCTTCACCCAACGGCCGGGGGCGCTCACCAATGACTTTTTTGTCGCCCTGCTCGATATGGGCACGGAATGGAAGCCCGTCTCCGATGCCGGTGACGTGTTCGAAGGGCGCGACCGCAAGACCGGCAAGGTCAAGTGGACCGGCACTCGTGTCGATCTCATCTTCGGTTCGAACTCCCAGCTCCGCGCCCTGGCCGAAGTCTATGCAAGCTCGGACGCGCAAGAGAAGTTTATCCATGATTTTGTTGCGGCCTGGAACAAGGTAATGAACCTCGATCGCTTCGACCTCGCGTGATCGTCTCCTTACCGACAAGCAGATCGCACACGAATGAAAACGGATTAGGAAGGAAACCCCATGGGTAAGTTGAGCAGAGAGAAACTGTATTCCCTGGAGAAATATGCGGCAGTCCGCCCGGATTTCCGCGCCAGGGTCATGGAACACAAGAAACATCGCCGTGTGGCGATAGGCGACCATGCCGCGCTGTATTTCGAAGATGCGCTCACCATGCAGTACCAGGTTCAGGAAATGCTGCGCTTGGAGCGCATCTTCGAACCGCCGGGCATCCAGGACGAGCTGGATGTCTACAATCCGCTGATCCCCGACGGCAGCAACTGGAAAGCCACTTTCATGCTGGAGTATGAAGACGAGGCGGAGCGCCGCGCGGCCCTCGCGCGGCTGATCGGCATCGAAAAGACCGTGTGGATACAGGTGGAAGGGAGCGGCAAGGTTTACCCCATCGCCAATGAAGACCTTGACCGGGAAACGGAAGACAAGACCGCCTCGGTGCATTTCCTGCGTTTCGAGCTTACGCCGGAAATGGTCGCCGCCGTCAAGCGGGGCGCGACGGTGCGCGCCGGCATCGAGCATTCGGCCTGCCGGGCGGAATGCGAATTGCCGACGGAGGTGCGCGCATCGCTGGCGGACGATCTTGTGCAACCGGCATGAGGCTTAACAGGCAGTTTCCAGTGGCGGCTACTTTGGAAAGACAGACATGAACTTCAGCCTCAACCAGTTCCTGCTCGCCGTCTCCTCGGCGCTGGATTTTGTCGAGATCGACATCCTGGGCAGCACCAGAAATCATTCGAAACGGGTCGCCTATATCTCATTGCGGCTGGCGGATCATTTCGGATTCACCGAGGACGAAAAGCTCGACCTGTGCTCTTTTGCCATCCTCCACGACAACGGCCTGAGCGAGGAAGTCCTGACTTCCACCGTTCCGGACACCCCTCCCGCGAACAGGCTGGAACTTCTGGAGCGCTACAGCCTGCATTGCGACATCGGCGAGAAAAACATCAGCGATTACCCCTTTCTCAGCGGAACCGCCAACGTCGTCCGCTACCATCACGAACGCTACGATGGCAGCGGTTTTTTCGGCATCAAGGGCGACGCCATTCCGCTCATGGCCCAGATCATTGCGCTCGCCGATACCGTCGACAACTTGTTCCATTTCGAAACGCCGGATTTCGGCAGCCGACAGGGAATCGTCGAATTTATCGAGCGTGGGCGCGGCAGCTTCTTCTCGCCGGCGTTGGTGGACGCGTTCATCAAAACCAGCCAACCCGTGAGTTTCTGGCTCGACATGAGGGAGCCCTACATCCATCGCGCGCTGGATGAGCTGATCCCCGCGCATTCGGTGGAGTTGTCCCTGGAAAAAGTCTTTGCGACCACGCGGGTGTTTTCCCGCATTATCGACGCCAAATCCGCCTTCACCTTTTCCCACTCCAGCGGCCTGACCGATAAGGCGGGGCAGATGGCAGACCACTACGGTTTTGACCAGGAGCACAAATGGAAATTGCTCGTCGCCGCCTCGCTCCACGATCTCGGCAAGCTCGCCATTCCCAACGCCATTCTCGACAAGCCGGGGAAGCTGGATAAGGTTGAATTCGAGAAAATCATGGAGCACACCTACCATACCGAAAAGGCGCTACAGCAAATAGATGGTTTCGAGGAAATCACCCGATGGGCTGCGCGCCACCACGAAAAACTGGATGGATCGGGCTACCCGCATGGACTGGTTGCCGAAAATCTGGGTTTCGAGGATCGGCTCATGGCCTGTCTGGACATTTACCAGGCGCTGACCGAAAACCGCCCTTATCGGCAGGGCATGTCCCATGGCGACGCTATCTCAATCCTGCGGCAGGAAGGCGAGAAAGGCCGCGTAGATGGAAAGATTGTCCAAACCATAGACCAGGCCTTTTCCTCTTCACTTGCCGCTCCAGGTTGATCCACTTTTAAAACCACAAAATCGAAAGGAACCATCATGAAAACCAAACCCCCCTCCATCGATATCGGCATTAACGCCGCCGACCGGGGCAAAATCGTTAAAGGCCTGTCCGCGCTGCTGGCCGACAGCTACACGCTGTACCTGATGACCCACAACTTCCACTGGAACGTGACCGGTCCGCAATTCAACAGCCTGCATCTGATGTTCATGGCCCAATACACCGAGCAGTGGAACGCGCTCGACATGATCGCCGAACGCATACGCGCCCTCGGCTACCCGGCGCCCGGCACCTACAAGGAGTTCGTCAAACTGGCATCGATCAAGGAAGTAGAGGGTGCGCCCAAGGCCGACGATATGGTTCGCCATCTGGTTGCTGCTCAGGAAGCAACCGCACGCACCGCGCGCAAGCTCTTTCCGGTGGTGAATGCCGCCGACGACCAGCCCACGGCGGATTTGCTGACGCAGCGGATGGAGGTGCATGAAAAAACCGCCTGGATGCTGCGCAGTTTGCTGGAAGAATAGGCACCATTGCCTTCTTTCGCTTCGGACACCGACAGATCATGGAAATTGCCTTCGGTCCCGTTCCCTCTCGCCGTCTCGGCCGCAGCCTGGGGATCAACAACATCCCGCCCAAACATTGCAGCTACTCGTGCGTTTATTGTCAGGTGGGCTCGACCGCCGCTCAGGAAATCGCGCCGCGCGCCTTCTACTCGCCGGAGACGATTTTCCGGCAGGTCAGCCAGCGTCTGGAGGCGGTGCGCGCCCAAGGCGAGAAGGCGGATGCCCTCACCTTCGTGCCGGATGGCGAACCGACCCTCGATAATCGGCTGTCCGCCGCCATTGACGCGCTGCGCCCTCTCGGCCTGCCCATCGCGGTGATCAGCAATGCCTCGCTGATCTGGCGGCCGGAGGTGCGCGCTGCGCTCGGCCGGGCCGACTGGGTCAGCGTCAAGGTTGACAGCATCGATGAAGCCACCTGGCGGCGCATCAACCGGCCGCACCCGGATTTGAAATTGCCTGACATCCTCGATGGCATTCGCACTTTCGCCCGGAGCTTCGCGGGCACGCTGGTGAGCGAAACCATGCTGCTGGACGGTGTTAATGATGGTTTGGCGGAACTGACGAAGCTGGCTTGCTTCCTCCGGGATGCAGGCATTCCCCGCGCCTATCTGGCCATTCCTCACCGCCCTCCCGCCGTCCCGGATGTGCGTGCGCCGAACGAAGCGAAGGTGACCCGCGCGCATCAGATGTTTTGCGAACAGGGTCTCGAAGCCGAGCTTCTGACTGCTTACGAGGGCGACACCTTTGCCATCAGCGGCGACCTGCGTCGCGATATCCTGGCCATCGCCGCCGTTCACCCTCTGCGGGAGTCTGCTCTGCGCGCTTTGGTGAACAAATCGGGGGGAGAGATGGCGCTGGTCGAAGCGCTGGTGGCGGCCGGCGATTTGAAGCCGGTGGAGTATTCCAATGAGATATTTTATGTCCGGCGCCTGACCCGATCCAGCAGGTGAACCGAGGCCGTTTTTGCCCGCAGAGGCATTATCTTTTCAGCATTGCCTTCATCTGCGCCAGCCGCGCGGTGCCTTCGCTCTTTTGTTCTTCCGGCGCGCGCTCGCGTCCGCTGATGCGCAAGTCGTCCTGCGCCAGTTCGGCGATGAAGCGGCTTGGCTCGCAAGCCTGCCATTCCCGGCCACGGCTGCGTTTCGAGCAATAGCTCAGGGTCAGCCCGCGCTGGGCGCGGGTGATGCCGACGTACATCAGACGTCGTTCCTCCTCGATCTTCGCGTCATCGTCGACGCATTCGCGATGCGGCAGGATGCCCTCCTCCACCCCCACCAGAAATACATGGGGGTATTCCAGCCCCTTCGCCGCATGCAGCGTGGACAGGCGCACCGCATCGATATCCTCGCTGTCGCGGTTCTCCAGGATATTGATCAGCGCGATGGACTGGGTCAGTTCGATGATGTTCTTGCCGTCCTCCTCTCCCTTTTTCGACAGCCAGGCGGAGAATTCCAGCACGTTGTTCCACTTGCTTTGCGCGGCACGCGGTTCCTCGCTGTCGAACAGGTGCGCCTCGTAGCCGATCGCCTTGAGCAGGTCGTCGATGATGACGGCAGCGGGTTCCCGTTCGGCGCGGTCCTGCAGGCTATTGATGAAGCGGCAAAACTCCATCAGGGCGTGGAACTGCTTGGCGCCGAGCAGGCTTTCCGCGCCGGCCTCGAATGCCGCGGCAAACAGGCTATGGTGGCGCTGGGAGGCGTAGGTGCCAAGCTTCTCCAGGGTTTGCGTGCCGAGGCCTTTTCGCGGCGCGGTGGCGGCGCGAATGAAGGCAGGATCGTCGTCGCTGTTGGCCAGCAGGCGCAGATAAGCAATCACGTCGCGGATCTCGGTCTTGTCGAAAAACGAACTGCCCCCGCTCAACTGGTAAGGAATGCGGTCGTTACGCAGATGTTGCTCGAACACCCGAGCCTGGTGATTGCCGCGATAAAGGATGGCGTAATCGGCAAAGCGCGTGCGGTTCTCGAATTTGTGCGCCAGCAGCCGCATGACCACGCTTTCCGCTTCGTGCTCCTCGTCCTTCGCCGCCAATACCTGGATCGGGTCGCCCAGGCCGAGGTCGCTCCACAGCTTCTTCTCGAACAGCTTGGTATTGTTGGCGATCAGGCTGTTGGCGACACGCAGGATGCGGATGCAGGAGCGGTAGTTCTGCTCCAGCTTGACCACGTGCAGGCGCTCATAATCCTCGCGTAGGGTGTGCAGGTTCTTGATGTCCGCGCCGCGCCAACCGTAGATCGCCTGATCGTCGTCGCCCACCGCGGTAAAGGCGCCGCCGGTGCCGGTCAACTGGCGCAGCAACTGGTACTGGCAGCTGTTGGTGTCCTGATATTCGTCGATCAGCAGGTAGCGTAGCCTGCCGCGCCATTTCTCCAGCACTTCCGGCGCCGTGGCGAACAATTCGACCGGCAGGCGGATGAGGTCGTCGAAATCCACCGCCTGATAGGCGCGCAGGGTGTCCTGATAGGCCAGGTAAACCTTTGCGGCCTGGTGTTCGAGATCGTTTTCAGATTGCTTCAGCGCCGCGTCGGGCGAAACCAGCGCGTTTTTCCACTGCGAAATAGTCTGCTGCACTCGGCGGATTTCGCCCTTGTCGGTGGTTTTGAGGATGTCGCTCACAACGCCGGCGGCATCGGCAGAATCGAAAATCGAAAATTTCGGTTTGTAGCCGAGGCGGGCGGCATCCTGGCGCAGGATTTTCATGCCCAGGGAATGGAAAGTGGTGACGGTCAGTCCCCGGCTGGGCTTGCCGTGCAGCAGCTTGACCGCACGTTCCGACATCTCGCGCGCCGCCTTATTGGTGAAGGTGATCGCCGCGATATGGGCGGGCGAGAAGCCGCATTCCTCGATCAGGTAAGCGATCTTGTGGGTAATCACGCGGGTTTTGCCGCTGCCCGCGCCGGCCAGAACCAGTAGCGGGCCATCCAGGTATTTTACTGCTTCGCGCTGGGGCGGGTTGAGGTGGGAAAGCATCTTTATGAGGGAGCGGCGAGTTGTGAGCGGTAAGCAAGCGGCGAAGAAGTAAAAGCTCGATCTTCACGGAAGTTCAAATTTTACCACATGGCCTGACCGCCCCCTGTAAAATGACCGTTTCCCGCTCACTACTTACCGTTTACTACATGGCCACCTACGCCATCGGCGACATACAAGGCTGCTTTCAGGCACTGCAATTGCTGTTGGACAAGATCGGCTTCAACCCGACGCAAGACCGTCTCTGGCTGGTGGGCGACCTGGTCAACCGCGGGCCGGATTCGCTGGCTGTGTTGCGTTGGGCCAGGGCACTGGGGGACCACTCGGTGGTGGTGCTCGGCAATCATGACCTGCACCTCCTGGCGGTAGCCTATGGTTTCATCAAACCGCACCGCAAGGACACCCTCGACCAGGTGTTGGCGGCGCCTGACCGCGCCGAGCTATTCAACTGGCTGCGTCACCAGCGTCTGTTTTATGCCGAGAACGACTATGCCCTGGTACACGCCGGCCTGCTGCCGCAATGGACAGTGAAAAAAGCCGGGGCCCTCGCCCACGAAGTCGAGCAGGAACTGCGCGGCAAGCATTATCTCGATTTCTTCAAGCACATGTACGGCAACGAACCCAAGGCCTGGAACAATGAACTGCACGGCATGGCGCGGCTGCGCATGATTACCAATGCGATGACGCGGCTGCGTTTCTGTACCCCGGAAGGCGAAATGGAATTCGACCACAAGGGGCCGCCCGAGATTTTCCCGGCAGGCCATCTGCCCTGGTATGAGATCGACAGCCGCAAGAGCCGTGACGCCACACTCATTTTCGGCCACTGGTCGGCGCTGGGCCTGGAGGTGCGCAGCAACCTGATGGCCCTGGATACCGGCTGCCTGTGGGGTGGAAAGCTTACTGCAGTGCGTCTGGAGGATCGGCAGGTTTTCCAGGTTTCCTGTAAGGAACTGCCAGGTTCAACGCATTGGCAATAGCCGTTTCGCTCAATACTGCCAATTCGCGCCGGCTTCGACCTTGAGCGGATAGCGGTTCCAGGAACGTTACCTCGGCCATCAGCTCCGGTTCCGCCAGTATCCGCGACATGGATTCACCGAAGCTCATGTCGTCCACATAGGCCGGGGTCAAATTCAGCGAACCGTCACGATTCATATAGCGGATCGCCACCGGCCAGATCATGGCATCGCCATCGATGGCAGACTGCAGCAGGGATGCATGGAACGGCCGGAGCAGGGTGCCGTTGCTGGTCGTCCCCTCCGGAAACATGGCGACGCAATCTCCCTGCCGCACGGCATCGGCCACTTCCTGGTTGGCGCGCGCCGTATCGTGCCGCCGCGCCCTTTCGATGAACAGGGTGCCCACCCTTACCGCCAGCCAGCCGATCACCGGCCAGGTGCGCACCTCGGATTTCGAAACGAAGCGCACCGGACAGACCGTATTCAGCAGATAGATATCCAGCCAGGAAATATGGTTGGCGACAAACACCACGCCCGAGGCTGAGATATCCGGCGCCTTGCCTTTGACGGCCAACCGGATGTTGAGGATGGCGAGTACGCGCGCCGACCAGCGACGTACCATCTCGATTCGCTTGGCCCGGCCGGCTCCGGGGTATAGCAGTGCCGCCTTCAACACCCCGGCCAGCAGATGAAAGACGAGCAGGAATAGCCGTGCATTACGGATCAGGAAATTATTTCTCCGATCAGGCTGCCGCCCCCAGGAAGTGTCTTGCATAACGCCTGTTCACCTTGGACATCGGCAACATCACCAGGAAGTCCGCCGTATTGAAATCGGGATCCCAGGCGGGATCGCCGCAAATGTACGCGCCTGCATGCAGATAGCCCTTGAGCAGCGGGGGCAGCGGCGTAGGCTCGGAAGCGTTGCCATTGAGCTTGTCGAGCGGCAATGCGAATCGCGGAAAGACGCGCCATTCGATGGGGCTCAAATTGTCAACCTTGAGGTGATTATAAAGGCTGGCGGCAGCATGTCCACCATCGGCCATGCTCACGCTGGCGCAGCCCATCAGGTATTCGTAGCCGCGAGTCAGCATGAATTTCGCCAGACCCGACCAGAGCAGGCTGATCGCGGCACCATTGCGGTAGTCGGGATGAACGCAGGAGCGCCCCACTTCCACCATGCGTTCGGAGAGATGGAGCAGGCGGGTCAGGTCGAACTCGTCCGCCGAATAGAAACCGCCGATTTTCTTTGCCTGGTCCGGCGTGAGGATGCGGTAGGTGCCGACCACTTCGCCGGTATCGCCGTTGCGCACCAGCAGATGCTCGCAAAACGGATCGTAGATGTCCTGATCCAGCCCGCTTTCCTCGCTCTTCAGGCGCGCGCCCATTTCCTCGGAGAATACCCGGTAGCGCAGGCGCTGGGCTTCCCTGACATCCTCCCGTGTTTGCGCGAACGTCAGAAAGAGCTTGGATTGTGCTGCGCTGCTGGCCGCCTGTTCGTTTTGTAACTGCATTTCGTTCCTCCTCCCTGATGTTGGAGAAACGATAAACTCTACTTATTACTCTGCGGTTACAGCCAAGTTACATTTTCATTGCAACGGCATTTATCCGGCAGCCGCCATCAATGGCTCACGCGGGTCACGCCGCCGCCTGTCAGCACCCGTACCCGTTCGCCGACACGGAACTGCTCGTCGGCTTCCTGGGTCACTGCGATGAGGCGGCCGTTTTCCAGCTTGACGGTGATCTCCAGGCCATCCTTGCCCGTCACACCTTCTTCGATCATGGAGCCTGCCACGCCGCCCGCAACGGCCCCCAGAATCGTCCCAATGTCGCTGCCCTTGCCCTGCCCGACGTTGCTGCCGGCAATGCCGCCGATCACGGCGCCGGCGCCGGCGCCAACCGGGCTTTGGGTGCCTTCGATCTTGACATGGCGCACGCTTTCCACCACGCCCATTTGGACTTCCTGTACCTGACGCGCCTGCTCGCGGCTGTAAGCGCCGCCCGACATGCTCGATGCACACCCGCCCAGCACCGCGGCGGACATCGCCAATGCCGCAACCAATTTCAACAATTTTGTATTCATCGTTCAGCCCCTATTCAAGGTTCATGCCAAAATTTTCTTTGAAACGCGCGAGGAGTTCTTCGCGCGCGAGATGGTGGTTCTGGCCGCCGCGGCTGGCGATCTTGACCGCGCCCATCAGCGAAGCCAGGCGGCCGGTGGTCTGCCAGTCCATGCCGTGCGCAATCCCGTACAACAGGCCGGCACGGTAGGCGTCGCCGCAGCCGGTCGGATCAACCTCATCCCCTGCTTTAACGCAGGGAATGTCGTAACGTTGACCATTGGCATGGATCTCCGAACCCTGCGCTCCTCTTGTGACAATCAGCGCCTTGACAAGTTTTGCCACCTGTTCGATTTTTTTGCCGGTGCGCTCCTGTAGCAATTGCGCCTCGTAGTCGTTGAGCGCGACGTAATCCGCCATTTCGACGAACTTCAGCAGTTCCTCGCCGTTGAACATCGGCAGACCCTGGCCGGGGTCGAACACGAACGGGATGCCCGCCTCATGAAATTCGCGGGCGTGCTGCAGCATCCCTTCCCTCCCGTCCGGCGCGACGATGCCCAAGCCCACATCGCTCGCATCGTGCACATGGTTGTAGTGGGAATGGTTCATGGCACCGGGGTGGAAAGCGGTGATCTGGTTATCCGCAAGGTCGGTGGTAATGAAAGCCTGTGCCGTGAAGCTGCCGGGCATGCGCAGCACATGCGACTGCGACAGGTCGAGATTGTCCAGCCGGTGGGCATAGGGGCCGAAATCGTCCCCCACCGTCGCCATGATCAATGGCTTGCCGCCGATCATCTGCAAATTGTAGGCGATGTTTCCGGCGCAGCCGCCATATTCGCGCCGCATGTCCGGCACCAGGAAGGCCACATTGAGAATATGAATCTGCTCCGGCAGGATATGATTCTTGAAGTGGTCGTGAAACACCATGATGGTGTCGAAAGCCATGGAGCCGCAAATTAGCGTATGCATCAACAATCCCCGTGAATAATGTTCAGCGGATTATATCAGCTTCGGCATGACGGGCCGGAAGAGATGGGCGACGAGAGGACATCGCCCCCCGCCGCCACCGGATAAATCCGGTCAGGCGGCTTTCAGGCTAGCCGGGCTATCGGCCAGATTGAACTGTCCCACATCCTCGTGCAGCTTTTTGGAGCTGCCGGCCAACTCCATCATGGCATTGCGGGCGCGCTCGATATCGTTGGCGGTGGAAGCCGAAATGTTGGCTACGGTTTCGATGTTGCTGGCAATCTCGGCGCCGACCGCAGACTGCTCCTCCGTCGCGGCGGCAATATGGCGCATCATTTCGGTGACGACGTGCACGGACCGGTCGATCTCCTGCAGCACCTGACCCATTTTCTCTCCATAACGCACGCCCTGGTTCACCTCTTCCCTGGCCAGAGTCATTGACTCGGTTGCCTGGCTGGTGCCGACCTGGATCACCTTGACGATTTTGGTTATATCCGCAGTCGAAGCCGAAGTGCGCTCCGACAGCTTCCTTACTTCGTCCGCCACCACCGCAAAGCCACGCCCCTGATCCCCCGCACGCGCCGCCTCGATGGCGGCGTTCAGGGCCAGCAGGTTGGTCTGTTCGGCAATCTCCCTGATCATGTTGCTCACCGCGCCAATCTGACTGATGGCGAAATTCAGCTCATTTAAGGTCTGGGCAGACGACGTGACCGTGGCATCGATGCGGCCAAGGGCGGAAATGGTCATATGGCCGGTTTCATTCCCGGTTTCGACCAATTCCAGGGTATCGCTCGCCGCCAATTCCGCACTGGCCACGTTGGCGGCGATTTCCCGGATGGTGTTGCCCATTGCCTCCACTGCGGCGCTGACCTGGAACACCTTGTCCGACTGCTCCTTGGCGTTGGACGTGACCGTGGTCGTCATGTCGCTAATGCCGCGGGCCGTCTGCCTGGTCTGATCCGCAGAATGATGGACGCTGCGGAGGATGCCTTCGAACCGGGCGACGAAGCTGTTGATGGTTTTCGCCATATGACTGATTTCGTCGTTGTTCGCAGCCGGCAGGCGCCGGCTCAGGTCGCCATTGTGAAGGTGAGCAACCACTTGGGTGATATCCGCCACCCTTTTTTTCAGGCTGCGGTTGAACAAGGTCTGAAATACCGTGATCACCAGCCCGGCCAGCACCAATGGCACCAGCACAAGCCAGAGAATGCGGGTCATGTCGGACGCGATCTGCTGCCTGGACTGGGTTTCCTCCGCCTTGTTGAGCGCAACCATGCCATCCAGCTCGGCCACCATCGGCTCGAGGTGGGATTTGTACAGCGCATCCGGAATCTGCAGGGCATCCGCGGGGCTTTCCGATGCGATCTTGATCGCCCCGTCGAAACCTCTTGCGTAGTCATCCCAGGTCTTGAGGATATGGCCGACCTGCTTTGCCGCCGCCTCATTGCCGGACAGGCTCAGGATCAATTTTCCCAGATCCAGAATTTCACTATCTGTTTTGGCCAACTTTTCTTTGGTTTCCAGCAGGATAGGGTCTGCCCTTGCGATAGACAGGGCGGTCGCCTTGATCTCGATCAGGCTCTTGTCGATGATCTGCCTGGACTGATAGGCATCGAATTCATGCCGAAGGCGGCCCAGGTTCAGCACAACGAAAACAATGACAAGGAGCAGACCGGCAACGGTAACCGCGGTCATCAGACGGAGTTGTTTTTGGAGTGTCACGATTAATCCGTTTCAACATGTTATAGGTTGAAGTCCGTGAGCGGCACCGCCCGTGGACCAAGATGACGAATTATGCGGACGCCGTGTTACCGGTATGTGACAGAGGGGATGACTGATTCACATCGGCCAGAACGTAGCCGCTCCGACCAGTGCGCCAATCGCCGCGAGCGTTGAACAAGCGGAAGATAGGGCGGGATGCATGAGGTCTGTTTGTCCATGCCGCCAATTTGCCGCAGCAAGAAGAAATTTTTGTGATGGCGAGTTGAATTTTTTGTGGCAGGCTGGCAGCGGTCAGCCCAACAGCACCAGCGCCCAGACCGCCGCCAGGTTGACCAGGCTCAGCAACACGGCGGCGCTGCCGATGTCCTTGGCGCGTTTGGCGAGCTGATGGTCCTCCAGGGAGATGCGGTCCACCGTGGCTTCTACCGCCGAATTCAGCAGTTCGACGATGAGCACCAGCAACATGCTGGCGATCATCAGCGCCTTGCCGACCGGCCCCGTCGGCAGGAATAGCGCCAGCGGCACCAGTACGGCTGCCAGCAGGGTCTCCTGTCGGAAGGCGTCCTCATTCTGGTAGGCAGCCCCGAACCCTGCCAAGGAGTAGTGAAAGGCGTTCCACAAACGCCTCAGGCCGGTTTTTCCTTTATATGGGCTTTCCATGATCAGACCGCCATGCTACCGACCCGATATGACGGTTTGATGAAAACCGCAACCGGCCCTAGGCTTTCCAAACCAGATCCAGCTCGCGTGCCGCCTTGACGTCATCGAGGCGGCGCACCGGCATGGTGTGGGGCGCGGTTTTGACCAGGTCCGGAGTGGCGTGGGCTTCTTCGAGGATTTCCTTCAGGGCCGCAACGAACGCATCCAGCGTCTGTTTCGATTCGGTTTCGGTCGGTTCGATCAGCAGGCACTCCGGCACCAGCATCGGGAAGTAGGTGGTGGGCGCGTGGAAGCCTTTGTCGAGCAGGCGTTTGGCGACGTCCATCGCGCTCACGCCGGTTTTTTCCTTCAATCCCTTGAGCGTGACGATGAACTCGTGGCTGGCGCGGCGTTGCGGGAAGGCGATGTCGAAACCGGCTTTTTTCAATTCCGCCATCAGGTAATTGGCGTTGAGGGTGGCGTAGTCCGCCACGCGGCGCATCCCCTCCCCGCCCAGCATGCGCGCATAGGCATAGGCGCGCAGCAAAATGCCGGTGTTGCCCTGGAATGCGGATAGATGGCCGATGCTTTGCGGCAGGTCTTTTTCCGTCACCAGCCGGTAGCGGCCATTCTCATGCGCCACGATCGGCACGGGCAGGAACGGCAGCAGGCGCTCGCTCACGCCGACCGGGCCGGAACCTGGCCCGCCGCCGCCATGCGGAGTCGAAAAGGTTTTGTGCAGGTTGACGTGAATCACGTCGAAGCCCATGTCGCCCGGCTTGACACGGCCCAGAATGGCGTTGAGGTTGGCGCCGTCGTAATAGAGCAGGCCGCCGGCCTCGTGCACGATTTTTTGCATTTCCTGGATATTCTTTTCGAACACCCCGAGGGTGGAAGGGTTGGTCAGCATCAAGCCGGCGGTCTGCGGCCCGACTGCTGCGCGAAGCGCCGCCAGGTCGACGTTGCCGTCGCGGTCGGTGGGTATTTCCCTGATCGTGTAGCCGCACATCACCGCCGAGGCGGGGTTGGTGCCGTGCGCTGCGTCCGGCACCAGCATCTCGGTGCGCGCCGTGTCGCCGCGGGCAGCGTGGTAGGCGCGGATCATCGCCACGCCGGCGAACTCGCCCTGCGCTCCGGCCATCGGGGTGAGTGAAACGCCGGCCATGCCGGTCACGTCCTTGAGCATTTGCTGCAGTTCGAACAAACAGGCCAGCACGCCCTGGCCGGTAGTTTCCGGCGCCAGCGGGTGGCGCGCCAGAAACTGCGGCAGCATCGCCATCTGGTGCGCGCCGCGCGGGTTGTACTTCATGGTGCAGGAACCGAGCGGGTAGAAATGGGTGTCGATCGAGAAGTTCTTCTGCGACAGCCGGGTGTAATGGCGCACCGCGTCCATCTCGGAAACTTCCGGCAGCAGCGGCTTGCCGACGCGGCGCAGATGGGCGGGAATGTCGTTCGCTTCCGGCAGGGAAGCGGGAGCCTGGGACGGATTTTTGCGGCCGGGGCGGGAGAGTTCGAAAATCAGCATACTGCGGGTTATCCTTTCACCGCAGCCAGCGCTGCGTCGTAATCGGGTTCATCGGTAATTTCCGGCACCAGTTGCGAATACAGCACAATGTCGTTCTCGTCGAGTACGATCACCGCCCGCGCGCACAGGCCGGCAAGCGGATGGGTCTTGATCAGTACGCCGTAGTCTTTCTCGAAATCGCGGCCGCGCAAGGTGGAAAGCATGATGACCTTGTCCAGCCCCTCCGCACCGCAGAAGCGTTTTTGAGCAAAGGGCAGGTCGGCGGAAATCACCATTATCACGGTATTGTCCAGGTTGCTTGCTTCCATATTGAACTGGCGGGCGGAAGCTGCGCACACCGGCGTATCGATGCTCGGCACGATGCTCAGAATCTTGCGCTTGCCGGCAAACTGGCTGAGGGACACATCGTTCAGGTTCTTGTCCACCAGCATGAAACCGTGCACCGACTCGCCGGGCAACGGGAAATGACCGAGGACTTCGAGGGGGCTGCCTTCCAGTGTAACGATTGCCATGAGTATTCTCCTTGGAAGCGGTGTTAACGTTCAGGTGAATGAATTACCACTTGCTGGTGGCGGTCGGTTTAAGTCTAGTACAGGCGGGGCCGGAATTGCGACGGGAAACGATCCGTTCAAGGTTTTCCAGGAATTTGCGGATGTCCTCTGCGGTTTTTGTTTCCGTGGCGCACACCAGCAGGGCGTTGCCGAGTTCCGGGTAATAAGGCGTCAGATCCAGCCCGCCCAGTATGCCCTGCGCCTCCATGGCGCGCAATACGTCGGCGACCGGCATGTCGAAGGTGAGTACGGCCTCGTGGAAGAACGGCTCGGAGAACACCCGCTCCACCCCGGCGATCAGGCAAGCCTGCTCCACCAGCAGCCGGGTGTTGGCATGACAGGCCGATGCGACCCGCTCCAAGCCACTCTGGCCGAGCAGCGAAAGATGGATCGCCGCCGCCGTCGCCATCAGTCCCTGGTTGGTGCAGATGTTGGAGGTTGCCTTGGCGCGGCGGATGTGCTGTTCGCGCGCCTGCAAGGTGAGGCAAAAGCCGGGCTTGCCGTCCATGTCCACAGTGCGGCCGACCACGCGCCCCGGCATCTGGCGCGCCAGCGCCTGCTTGCAGCAGAGGAAGCCGAAATAGGGTCCGCCCGACGAAAGCGGCGCACCCAGCGGCTGGCCCTCGCCGACCGCGATATCGGCGCCCTTGCCGCCCCACTGGCCGGGTGCCTTGAGCAGGCCGAGCGCAACCGGGTTGACCGCGCCGATCACCAGCATGTTGTGGGCGTGCGCCCAGTTCGTCAGTTCATCCACCTCTTCCAGCACGCCGAAAAAGTTCGGCTGCTGGATCACCAGCGCGGCGAAATCGCCACCCTCGAAGCGCTTCAGCGATTCCGCGACGGTATCGCCGCCGCCGGTGCAGTAAGGCACGGGAACCAGCTCGATGCCCTGGTTCTTCACCAGCGCATCCGCTACCTGCCGCCAGATCGGGTGGACGCAGGCGGGAACCAGAATGCGGCGCGATGATTTGTGCGCCCGTACCGCCATCAGCACCGCTTCCGCCAAGGCGGAGGCGCCGTCGTACAGGCTCGCGTTGGATACGTCCATGCCGGTGAGCGAGGCCATCATGGTCTGGAATTCGTACAGCAGCTGCAATGTGCCCTGGCTTGCTTCGGCTTGGTAGGGTGTATAAGCAGAATAAAACTCGCCGCGCCCGGCGATTTGCCAGACGGCCGCCGGAATGTGGTGTTCGTAAGCGCCCGCGCCGATGAAATTAAGGTAGCGTCCATCCAACTCCGCCCGTTCCTGCATCAGGCGGCCGATGGCCATCTCGTTCATCGCCTCGGGAACATGAGCGAGCTTTTCTGCGCGCAGCGCAGACGGAATCTCATCGAACAGGTTTTCGATGGAATCGGTGCCGATGGCCTCCAGCATGGACTGGATGTCTTCTTCGGTATGAGGAATGAAAGGCATATGTCTCTCTAGTGAGGAGTAAGGAGTGAAGAGTGAGGAACCGGAAGATGCGTCTCCTCACGCCTTTCCGAATTAGTGTGCTTCGCTTTCAACCAATGCCTGATAGGCGGTGGCATCGAGCAGGCCATTGACGTCAGCAGGGTTGGCCGGTTTGATCTTGAACATCCAGGCGGCGTAGGCGTCCTGGTTGATCTGCTCGGGCGTGTCCGCCACGTCGCCGTTGACGGCAACCACCTCGCCGGCTACCGGCGCATAGACATCGGACGCGGCCTTGACCGACTCCACCACCGCGCACTCTTCGCCGGCTGCGAGCTGGCGGCCAACGGCGGGGTTTTCCACATACACCATGTCGCCCAGCAGTTCCTGGGCGTGATGGGTGATGCCGACCGTGATCGTGCCGTCCGCTTCCTGCCGGGCCCATTCGTGGGATTTGGTGTATTTCAGGTTGCCGGGAATGCTCATGTTTTTCTCCTAAATTAAATTCTTTTTTACCGCCAAGGACGCAAAGGTTCGCAAAGGAAAATCTAAGGAATCTTTTTGGCTTTACCTTGCGTCCTTTGCGGTTTAAATTAGAGCCTTGCCGTTGCGGGCGAAGGGCAGCTTCACCACTTTGGCATTCAACAGCTTGTCTCGAATTTCCACCTGCACCGTATCGCCGACGGCCACGACCAGCGGCATGCGCGCGAAGGCGATGGACTGGTTCAGGGTCGGCGAAAAGCTGCCGCTGGTGATTTCGCCGTCGCCGTGCGGCGTGACGACTTTCTGGTGGCCGCGCAGCACGCCCTTATCGAGCAAGACCAGCCCGAGCATCTGCATGGTCGCCGGCTTGGCCAGCAGCGCTTGCTTGCCGATGAAGTCGCGCGGGCTGACCAAGTCGATGGTCCATGCCAGGCCGGCTTCGAGCGGGTTGACGTCCTCGCTCATATCCTGGCCGTAGAGATTCATGCCGGCTTCGAGGCGCAAGGTGTCGCGCGCCCCCAGGCCGATCGGCGCGACGCCGCAGTCATGCAGGGTTTGCCACAGGCTGCCCGCCTCCGCCACCGGCAGCATGATCTCGAAGCCATCCTCGCCGGTGTAGCCGGTGCGGCCGATGAAATACTGGGCGAACTCGGCAGCCTGGAATGGCTTGAGCGATTCGGTCGCGGCGCGCGATCCGGCAATCGCCTGCCAGGTTTTTTCTCGCGCATTCGGCCCCTGCACCGCGATCATCGCCAAGTCGCGGCGTGGCTTGATGGTCAGTTGCGGCGCGTGGGCGGCACGCTGCTGCTCCATCCATGCCACATCTTTTTCCGCCGTGCCGGCGTTGACCACGATGCGGAACCAGTCCTCGCGCATGAAATACACGATCAGGTCGTCGATGACCCCGCCGGCCGGGTTGAGCATGCAGGAATAGAGCGCCTTGCCCGGCTCCTTGAGTTTGTCGGCGTTGTTGGCGAGCAGATAGCGCAGGAATTCGCGGATACCGGTGCCGGTGACGTCCACCACCAGCATGTGACAGACGTCGAACATGCCGGCATCGCGCCGCACCTGATGATGTTCCTCGATCTGCGAGCCGTAATTGACCGGCATGTCCCAGCCGCCGAAATCGACCATGCGGGCGCCCATGGCGCGGTGAAGCGAATTGAGGGGTGTCTGTTTCAGCATTATTGTCGAGCGCTCCCGGGCCTGAATATGAAAAAAGGGTGAAGCCGGCGTATCCGGTTTCACCCCTCTGTCCTCGATACCTGAGAGATTACGATGATGATCCATCGCGTGCCCCTTCGGTGGGCGGCGCTATTTCTTGCCAGGCCGTCGCTCTCCAGAGTTGCCGGAGCCTGCGAACAGGCTCTTTTCCATGCGGTTCCTGATGCCTGAGCGGTTACGGGTGTTTGCGCCTTCGGCGGTGCGGATCGTTTCGCACACTCTCCCGCATGGGTTTTTAGCAGCGTGAACTATACCTTAAGCACGCTTGTCGTGACAAGGAGCGGAAATCGGAGGGGGGCAGCCGATGTCTGGCGCATCATGGGTGTGCGCGGTAAAAAAGGGGTAGAACCTTTAGCGCCTAACGGCATCAGCTTTTGACATGAGCGGACCCCATCCGGCAGGAAGGATTAGGTATCCGTCTTATGGGCGCGTTTTCTGAACCTTGGCGGGAAGTGCCGCCATGTCGCCACGACGGCCAGCCCGAACAGTGAGTAGCCAAGAGTGAAGATCCAGGATGGCGCTTCGTAGTACAGGATGCGCTGAAGCCAATGTTCGATGAAGCTTCCGGTGTAGGTTGTTGCGCGAGCCTTGGCGCGCAGCCACATTTCAAGAGACGTGAGCGGACATAGGGCGCCGAACCATGCCTCCGCGACGATGGCCGCGATGGTAGCCAGATGCGCGAGCCGAAACCACCGTGCATTGACCCAGTGCCAGGCGCGCAGATTGCCGACGATGATGAAGGCAAGGCCGACGACGACGAACGCGACAACGGCGACGTGCAGCGAAAGCACCGCATCGGCGAGTAACTGATATGGCAGCGGGCCGTTCACACGAGAATCCTAATGGTTGAAATCACCAGCCTGGCGCGGCGAGCATCATGTTTGGTGGGTTGAAGTGAAGCCACATTCAATGTGACCCTGGCCCCTTTGATTAAGAGATTAGCGGATTTTCAACTTGCATGCCAAGCCGAACCCTAACAGGGCGGCAACGAACATAAGTGTAATAGCAAGGAACCGCTCTCTTTTGGTGAATGGTTCTTGTATATCAAGAGCTTCTTCGATTTCCTCACCTGCCCGCGCCTGCCAATTTGCCAAAATTACTTGATCGAGTGCCCCGTGCTTCAAATACCAGCCCCGGTTTATCGCGGATAAAACAGGAAAACCCGGTAGCCGGCCGCTTTCAAATCGCCCAAATCGAGGTAAAGCTTCACCGTCAATTCTTCATTGGGTGGCATGCCGCGGCCAAGGTCGGCATTCTTTGCATATTCCCTGGGCGAAAAAATTCGCCGTGCGATCATTTGATCCTTGGTATCGGTCAGGGTCAGCTCGAGTTGCGGGTATTCCTGGGCAAGCTTGGCCCGGTTGCGCAGAATGGCGTTGAGCGTGATCAGGTTGGCCTGCGCCGGGTCGGCCTCGAGGCTGGAAGCCTCGATGCTCAGAAGATCCGGGTCGGCGGGCAGGCGGATGCTGCACTGCAGCACATCGCAGAACCGTTGCAATAACGGTTTTAAGTCGGGGTGGCGAGCAGCGAGGTCGGAGCGGAAAAAATACAATCCCTGCCCTCCCAGGCCGACCAGTAGAAGAATAGAGCAAAGCAGCCACAGCCAGAAAAAGCGGCGTTTTTTAGCTGCGCTCTTTTCTTCCGTCGGCGCCTCGGCGGGTGTTTTCTCGGGCGATTCCCAGTCGGGATAAATCAAGTCCAAAGGAGCGTCCTGGACGGGTTCGTGTGCGGCGGGAGGCGGCGCTTCCGATGTTTCCTCAGGGGGAGAGGGGAACGCTTCCGCCGCTTCCGGCTGTAACGGCATTTCTTCTGCGGGCTGCGATTCCTCCCCGGCGCCTTCCGTCGGAGTGGAAGTCTCCTGTTCCGGCGCTTCGGGGGCTTCCTTATGGGGTGGGTGGAACTCTTCCGCTACTTCATCAGGCTGCGGCATTTCTTCTGCGGACTGCGGCTCTTCCTCCGCGGGAGGATGGAATTCTTCCGCCGCGTCAAACTCTGGCGGCATTTCTTCTATGGACTGTTGCGGCACATCTTCGGCAACACTCTCGGCCTGGACCGCCTGCACCTTTTCAGGTTCCATCACCTCGGGCTCGTGCTCCAGATAATTATGGGCGAGGAACACCTTGGCGCAACGGCCGCAGCGCACATCCCCCCCATGCGCCTTCAACTGCTCCGGGGTTACCCTGAAACGGGTGCGACAGGCCGGGCAAGTGGTGATCATCGTCATTGCCTTACCTCTTTACGCCCGCCAGGCATACCCATCCGTCCATTTCGGCGGCGATGCCGATGTCGAACCATTGTCGGTAAACGTTCAGAGTTTCTTCCGCCTGTGGAACCAGAACACCCGACAACACGATTCGGCCGCCGGAGCGAACGGCTTGGGCCAGCATTGGCGACAACACTTTCAGCGGGTTGGCGAGAATATTGGAAACCACGATGTCAGCCTGGATTTTCGGCGCATCGCCGGGCAGGTAAAAATCGGCGGCAGCCTGGTTTTGCGCGGCATTCTGTCTGCTGGCGAGCACGGCCTGCGGGTCGATGTCGACGCCCAGCGCTTTTGCCGCGCCCAGTTTCAGCGCCGCAATCGCCAGGATGCCGGAGCCGCAGCCGTAGTCCAGCACGCTTTCGCCGTCGCGCAGGTTCCGCTCCAGCCATTGCAGGCAGAGATGGGTGGTGGGGTGGCTGCCGGTACCGAAAGCCAGGCCGGGGTCGAGGATCAGGTTGATGGCGGCGGGATCGGGTGGCGTATGCCAGGTCGGGATGATCCACAGGCGCGGAGAAATTTGAATCGGGTCGAACTGGGACTGGGTCAGCCGCACCCAGTCCTGCTCCTCGACCTTGTCCACGCGGTAGCGCGGGGTGGCATCCAGATGCGCCGCCTCGGTTGCCGCTGCGACGATGCCCGGGATGTCGGCATCCTCCGCGAACAGGCCGCTGACGATGCTGTTTTGCCACAGGCTGTCGGTCGGTTCGCCCGGCTCGCCGAAGATCGGCTGTTCACGGGCGGTTTCGGCGTTGGCGTCCTCGATGTCCGTTGCCAGCGCACCCAGGTCGAGCAGGACATCGCTCAGTGCGCCGGCGGTTTGTTCGTCCGCCTCGATTTTCAGCGACAGCCATGCCATCTAAACCTCCGCTACTGCCCCTTTTTTGCGGCGGCCAGTTTTTGTTCCAGATAATGAATGCTGCTGCCGCCCTGGATGAAGGCGGTATCGCGCATCAAGTCCTGATGCAGCGGCACGTTGGTCTTGATGCCTTCCACCACCATCTCCGACAGCGCGGTCTTCATCCGGGCAATAGCCTGGTCGCGGGTGGCGCCGTAGGCGATCAGCTTGCCGACCATGGAGTCGTAGTATTGCGGCACCACGTAGTTCTGGTAGACGTGGGAGTCCACCCGGATGCCGGGGCCGCCGGGCACATGATAGACCGTAATGCGGCCGGGCGAGGGCACGAAAGTATAGGGGTCTTCTGCATTGATGCGGCATTCGATGGCATGGCCGCGGAACTGGATGTCCTTCTGTTTGAAGCTCAGTTTCTCTCCGGCAGCGATGCGCACCTGCTCCTGCACGATGTCGATACCGGTGATCATTTCCGTGACCGGGTGCTCGACTTGCACCCGCGTGTTCATTTCGATGAAGAAGAACTGGTCGTTCTCGTACAGGAACTCGAAGGTGCCGGCGCCACGATAGCCGATACGGCGGCAGGCCGCTGCGCAGCTTTCGCCGATCTTGTCGCGCAGCTTGGTACTCAGTCCCGGCGCCGGGGCTTCTTCGAGAATCTTCTGGTGGCGGCGCTGCATCGAGCAGTCGCGCTCGCCGAGGAATACCGCATTGCCATGTTCGTCGGCCAGCACCTGGATCTCGATGTGGCGCGGGTTCTCCAGATATTTTTCCAAGTACACTACGGGGTTGCCGAACGCCGTCTGCGCCTCGTTCTTGGTCATGCTCACCGCATTCAGCAGCGCCGCCTCGGTGTGCACCACCCGCATGCCGCGCCCGCCGCCGCCGCCGGCGGCTTTGATGATGACCGGATAACCGATTTCCTTGGCGATGCGGATAATCTCGTCGGAGTCTTCCGGCGTCGCGCCATCCGATCCGGGTACGCAGGGCACGCCGGCCGCCTTCATGGACTCCTTGGCGCTGACCTTGTCGCCCATCAGGCGGATGGTTTCGGGGCGCGGGCCGATGAACACGAAGCCGCTTTGCTCAACCCGTTCGGCGAAATCGGCGTTTTCCGAAAGGAAGCCGTAGCCGGGATGGATCGCTTCGGAATCGGTTACTTCGGCCGCGCTGATGATGGCGGGAATGTTCAGGTAGCTCAGGCCCGACTGCGCCGGGCCGATGCAAACCGATTCATCGGCGAGCTTGACGTATTTGGCTTCGGCATCCGCCTCGGAATGCACCGCCACGGTCTTGATGCCCATCTCGCGGCAGGCCCGCTGGATACGCAGGGCAATTTCGCCACGGTTGGCAATGAGGATTTTTTCGAACATTTGAAGTCCTAATTTGAATCGCAGATACCCAGAGGGCACAAGGGCCGTGGAGAGCATTGAGGAAACCCGGCTTGCTTTCCTCCGCGCCTCTCTAAGCGCCCCCTGTGGTGAAAAGCTTTTAACCGATTATAAACAAAGGCTCGCCGTATTCGACGGGCTGCCCGTTCTCGACCAGAACCGCCTTGATCACGCCGCCCTGGTCCGCTTCGATTTCGTTGAGCAGCTTCATCGCCTCGATGATGCACAGGGTTTCGCCGGCGTCGACCGACTGGCCGACCTCGACAAAGGCCTTCGCGCCTGGCGAGGAGGAACGATAGAACGTGCCGACCATCGGCGATTTTACGATATGCCCTTCCGGTTGCGCGGCAACGTCAGGCGCGGCCTCGATGGCCGCTGGTGGGGCCGCGGGGGCGGAGCCCGGCATGGGGTTGTACATGTGTTGCGGATACATCATCATCTGGGGCGGCGTCTGTCCATGGCGGCTGATGCGAACAGTTTCCTCACCCTCGGTGATTTCCAGTTCGGCGATTCCCGACTCACTGACCAGGTCGATCAGTTTTTTTACTTTTCTCAAATCCATGTTTAATCCTTGGCTTGGTATTGCAGCGCGAATTCCAGCGCCAGCTCATAGCCTTTCGCACCCAGGCCGCTGATGACGCCAACGGCCAGGTCGGAAAAATACGAGTGATGGCGGAATGATTCGCGCGCAAACACGTTGGAAAGATGTACTTCGACAAAGGGTATGGCCACGGCCGCGAGTGCGTCGCGCAAGGCCACGCTGGTGTGGGTATAGGCCGCAGGATTGATGATGATGAAATCCACGGCATCGGATTTTGCCTGTTGCACCCGGTCGATCAACCCGGTTTCGCTGTTGCTCTGGAAGTTTGCCAGGGCTGCGCCCGCATCCTGCGCCATGCGTTGCAGGAGGTCATTGATCTGGCTCAGGGTGGTCTTTCCATAGTGGCCCGGCTCGCGCATGCCCAGCAGATTCAGGTTGGGGCCGTGGAGGACGAGAATTCTGGTATTTGCGGCTGGTATTGCGCCGCCGGTTCCATGAGTTTTCGTTTTCATGCCGGCAAGTTTGCCGCAAAATGGGGGAACTTGTCCAGCTTTTCCCGGAAGTTGGCGCATTGGGGCCGCCACCCCCGCTTATAGCAGCGGCGCGACGATTTTTTCCATCCGGGCCATGCTCAATCCGCCCACTTCGTTGGCGGCTATCCTGCCATTGCGATCGATCACCACGGTAAACGGCAAGCCGCCCAGACGATTGCCGATTTTTCGCGCCAGATCCACGGCTTCCATGTCTCCCAGCAAGATCGGGTAATTGATGCCCGCCTCGTCGGCAAATACCTGTACCTTGGCTTTCTCGTCAAGCGCCAGGCCGACGAATACCAGCCCGCGCTCGCGATATTTGTCCTGCAGCTTGATGAAGTCGGGAATTTCCTCGCGGCAGGGCGGGCACCACGGCGCCCAGAAATTCAGCACCACCACCTTGCCACGCCACTGCTTGAGCGGCTGGAGTTTGTCGTCGAGATCCTTGAAGCTGGCAGCGAACACCGGCTCGGCGGAGGCTTCCTGTGCGGCTGTCGTTTCGCGGCTTTTGCCCGGCGCGGCTGAAATGCCCCAATAAGCTGCGCCAATCGCGACAGAGAACCCTGCGGCGATCAGCCATAGTCCTATTTTTGACATGTTCGATCCTGCAAAGATAAAAACTAGCGGATTATAGCATCGAGCGAGGCCATGAATTTTTCCGGCGGTTCATAGCCGACGACGTGCTCGGCGGCCAATTCCTTGCCGCTTTTGTCGAAGAAAATAATGCCGGGCGGGCCGAACAGGCCGAATTTCTTGAGCAGCGCCTTGTCCTCTTCGCTGTTGGCCGTGACATCCGCCTGCAACACCACCACGTCGCGCAATTTCGCCTGTACCCTGGCGTCGCCGAAGGTAAAGCGCTCGAATTCCTTGCAGGAAACGCACCAGTCCGCGAAGAAATCCAGCATCACATATTTGCCCTTGGCCTGTTTTACGCGCTGATCGAGTTCCGCCAGGTTTTTCACCCGCTCGAATTTCAGCGGTGCAGCCGCTTCCGCCGCCCTTGCCTCGCCGGGCGAGGCTCGCAGCCCGGACAGCGGCTGCAGGATATCGCGGCCGCCGGCAAGCGCCCCGATCAGCAGAGCGACACCGGCAATCAATGCGATCACGCCGACGCCTTTCCACAGCTTGGCGTAGCCGCTGGCGTGGTGCGGCAAGGGATCAATGGCGTGCAGGTAGACGGCGGAAACAATCAGCAGCGCGGCCCACAGTAGCATGTGCACCAGCTCGGGGATCACCGGCGAAATCAGCCAGATCGCCACGCCCAGCAACAGCACGCCGAAGAAACTCTTGACCGCTTCCATCCAGCCGCCCGCGCGCGGCAACAGCGCGCCGGCGGAAACCCCCACCAGCAGCAACGGCGCACCCATGCCCAGGGCCAGGAAAAACAGCGCCGAGCCGCCCAGCACCACGTTCCCGGTCTGGCTGATATACAGCAGCGCGCCGGCCAGCGGCGCCGCCACGCATGGGCCTACGATCACCGCCGACAGCATGCCCATGACAAAAACTCCGATCAGGCCGCCGCCCCGGACCTTGTTGCTGGCCTCGGTAAAACGGCTCTGAATGAAGCTCGGCATCTGTAATTCGTACATGTCGAACATGGAAAGCGCCAGCGCCACGAAAATCAGGGCGAATCCGCCCAGCACCCATGGGTTCTGCAGCGCCGCAGAGAGCAGGGTGCCGGACATGCCTGCCGCCACGCCGACGGCGGCATAGGTGATCGCCATGCCGAGTACATAGGCGAACGACATGACGAAGGCGCGGGACTTGGTCAGCCCCCCGCCCTGGCCGACGATGATGCCGGAAAGGATCGGGATCATCGGAAATACGCAAGGGGTCAGCGCCAGCAGCAGGCCGAAGCCGAAGAACGTCGCCAGGATCAGCCAGAAGCTGCCGCCCTTGAGCAAGGCGCCGATGCGCGAGGAGTCGTTTTCCTGTGGTTGTGCAGAAGGACTGGCGACCGTTTCGGGCGTTGGCGATGCGGCCGGGGAAACCTCTTTCGTTGCCGGAGCGGGTGCGTGCGAAGCCAGCGATGCCGCAACAGCAGCCTGTGGTGCCAGCGGCGCCGGTTGCGCCGCAAGCTCGGCATGCGGCTGGGCAAAGCGCTCATCGGTCGTCGGCATGCCGCCGATCAGGGTCAGGCCGGCAATTTTCCGCGCCGGCGGATAACACACGCCTTTTTCGCTGCAACCCTGATAGCCGGCGACCAGGCTGATAATCTGTTCATCGTTGCTCGAGCGTTTCAGGATGATGACCGCCTGGAAGGATTTGTGAAACACCTCGGTTTTGCCGAAATTGGGGTCGGTCTTGATGTCGCCCGGCGGCATGATCACGGAATCGATCTGAGCGCTGCCGTTCTTCAGCGCGAACTTGATCTTGTCGCGATACAGGTAATAGCCGTCGGCGATATTGAAGCGGGCCAGCAGGGTGTTTTTGTCGATGACCTTGACCGCCAGATTGAACGCCTTGTCGGGCGACAGAAACTCATCCTGGCTGTTCAGCGACTTGAGGATAAAGGATTTGCCCACGGCCTCCGTGGGCGGGGCGGGGAGATCCAGCTTGGCCACCTGGATTTGCGGCGGGTAGCATACGCCGATATCCGCGCATCCCTGCGACGTCGCCTTCAGGGTGATCCTGGGTGTGCTGCCGCGAATATAGGGCAGATGGATCACCAGGGTATTGCGGTAAAATTCGATCTTGCCGAAAAATTCATCCTGCTTGATTTTCCCGGCGGGCATCTGCGGTGCACCCAGAGTGACGTCGGCGGGCTCTGCCTGGAACTTGAACTTGTTCTTGTACAGGTAAAACCCCTCGGCGATCTGGTAGCGCACCTCCAGTGTCTTGTCGTCAATTACCCGTGCGGAGAATTTGAATGCCTGATCCGGCTCGGGCAGATCGCCCTCGGCAGCTTGCGCCGCCCAGGAGAGCAAGAGAAAAACGACCATCAACAAATAGCGCATCTTCGACCTTATTCTGCGGGATTAATCGGTGCCGGGTTTATCGTTTCGGCGGCCAGCCAATCGAAATATGCGGGCAAACCGGCAACCATGGGGATTGCGATAATTTCCGGAAGTTCATAAGGGTGACACTCCCGGATGGTTTTTTCAACCTTGCCGTAATGCGCCCCCAATGTTTTAATCAGCAGCGTGATCTCCTGCGCCGTTTCGATTTTCCCCTGCCAGCGATAGACCGATTCGCAGGGCGCGAGAATGTTGACGCAGGCCGCAAGCCGTTGTTCCACCAGACTGTCGGCCAGCCGCCGGGCGGCATCCCGGTCCGGCAGGTTGGTAATAACCAGCACTGCATCCAATTGAGGTTCCATTTATGCGTGGTTTGCTAATTTTGTTTATTCTACTTGGTTTTCCGGCACTGGAGATTTATGTCCTGATCAAATTATCCGGTTTCATCGGCTGGTGGCTGCTGCTCTGGCTGCTGGCGAGCGCGGCGCTGGGCAGTTGGCTGGTGCGGGAGGCTGGCGCCATGGTGCCGCAGCGTCTTTTCGCCGCGCTGCAGTCGGGCCATTCTCTCAGCCTTGCCCTGCTCTTCAGCTTCCGTACCGTGCTGGCCGGGCTACTGCTTATTTTTCCCGGTATCGTCAGCGATTTTCTCGCCCTGATCCTGCTATTGCTGCCGCCCCCCAAGGTGCCCGGTCCGCCCGCTGCCGCGAATGACGAGAATATCATCGAGGGCGACTGGGAGCGGGTCGACGACAGGGACAGGCTGCGATAGCGCCGCCACGTCACTGATGCAGCCCAGGCACTATGGTAATATCTGGCCGCAAATTAACGGACTGAAAAGTGAGCAAAGGAACCGACCATGCCCCATAAAATAACCGTCAAACCGAGCGGCCATGCGTTTTCCGCTGAAGCGGGCGAATCCATACTGGATGCCGCCCTGCGCGAAGGCCACACGCTTCCTTACGGTTGCCGCAACGGCGCCTGCGGCGTGTGCAAGGGCAAGATTCTGGAAGGTACGGTGGATTACGGCGACTATCAGGAACACGCGCTGAAAGAAACAGAAAAGGCCGAAGGGCTGGCGCTGTTTTGCTGCGCCAGGCCGAAAACCGATATCGTCATCGAGGTGCATGAAGTCGCGGGCGCGCAGGACATCCAGCCCAAAACCATGCCCTGCAAAGTGGAAAAAATCGAGATAGTGACAGAAGACGTCGCCGTGCTTTGCCTGAAACTGCCGACCGGCGAGCGCCTGCAATTCCTCGCCGGCCAGTACATCGATATTCTGCTCAAGGACGGCAAACGCCGCGCCTACTCCCTGGCCAACGCTCCCCACGACGACGATTTTCTGCAACTGCACATCCGCCGCGTGCCCGACGGCAGTTTCAGCAACCAAGTCTTCACCCAGCTGCACGAAAAAGCCATCCTGCGTTTTGAAGGTCCGTTGGGTAGCTTCTTCCTGCGCGAGGACAGCGACAAGCCCATTCTGCTGCTCGCCAGTGGCACCGGCTTCGCCCCGGTCAAGGCGATGCTCGAACATGCCTTCCATCACGGCATCGGGCGGCCAATCACTTTCTACTGGGGTGCCAACAAGCTGGCCGATTTTTACATGCGTGAGTTGCCGGAAAAATGGGTGCGGGAGCATGCCAATTTCAAATTCGTGCCGGTGCTGTCCGATCCCGTGCCGGAAGATCACTGGCAGGGCCGGACCGGTTTCCTGCACCAGTCGGTAATGGCGGACTTCGCCGACCTTGGCGGCTATCAGGTCTACGCCTGCGGCTCGCCGGTGATGGTGGAAGCGGCGCATAACGCACTGACCGCAGAACGCGGTCTGCCGCCAGAAGAGTTCTATTCGGACGCGTTTACCTTCAGCAGCAAACCCAAGGCCTGAACCGCAACAGCCGATAAATGCGGCATCTATCGTTTTCCGGCCAGCAAAAATAAAATGGCCGCGACGGGAAGACTCAGCTCCGTAGCCGGAAGGAATGTAATTCATCCGGGCTACTTGCTCCCAACCCACCAGTCAGGATGGACGCTGCGGCCGGCAAGTCGGCTCCTCTCTCCCCAAACATTACGCGCGGAAAAAAGGCAGCCGATTTATTTAATGAGTTAGCGCCTTTAATAGAGCCGGAGATTTGCTATAGTTGAGTCCTCAACATCACTGAAAACAGCATGTCATATAGTCTAAGCCAGTTCCTGCTAAACTGGGGTTTGATGACCCTTTCCCTGTGGGTGGTCAGCCATGTTTTTCACGGGATTTCATTTTCCGATAAGCAGTCCCTGGTCGTTTCCGCCCTGCTGTTGGGCTTGGCCAATGCGATTGTGAGGCCGCTGCTTATCCTGTTCACGCTACCGCTGACGTTGCTTACTTTCGGCTTGTTTCTGCTGGTGATCAACGCATTGATGATTTTGCTCGTGTCTTCATTGGTAAGAGGTTTCAGCGTGTCGGGGTTCTGGGTCGCTTTTTTTGCAAGCATCTTTATTTCGATTTTCAATTTCTTCGTCGATCTGGCCATCTTTTCAGGGAACGATGCCATCCTCAGAATTGAGCCCCTGTCCCATGGCGTTTTCACCTAGGTCCGCCGGTGCGATGAATTGGCATCCCCGTTTTTGCCGCCGTGTTACCGAGAACTGTTTCAGCAAAACAGGCCTATTCAAAAAATGACCCATACTGCAAAAGACTTGAATTGGAATCAATTCATTCTGGGGCTGATCGCGCTGGCTTCTGCGCTGGGCGTTTTTGAATTTGTTAAATACGATGCGTTCGTCAGCACGTATATGCGTGTACTGGGCGCGATCAGCCTTGCCTTGGGCAACCTGGTCGGCTACGTTTTTCTGGGTTCGGTTTTATGGGGTGCGGTCAGGTTAATTCGGGGAGAAGAAAAAGCACCGGCCCCGAAGCTTTTTTTGTTCATCGCAGCCACGGCGATCTCTGTGTTTCATATGGCAAGCAATATGTAGAAATTTCTCCGGTGCCTAAGCGCGCGCAGGGTCTCGCATTAACGCATCCCGACCCGAAAAGGTTATGGCATGTTGCAATGCAAGACCCGTTTCGTGAGTCTGCTATGGGTGGGGTGAGTTCCGGAAGGGGGGCAGTTGTGACGCAGAAGATCAGTTGCGTTGCAACAACGCCATGCTCGCACGGTAATGCTTGCCCGCTTCTTCGGCGCGGCCGATTTTTTCCAGCAGTTGCGCCAGCGCCATGTGTGTTTCCGCGCTGGGCTCGATGCTCAGGCTCGCTTCCAGATAGCTCTGCGCCTTGCCCCACAACTCGCGCTTGGCGCATAGCTTGCCCAGAGCCTGTAGCAGCGCGGCATCGTCGGGGTGTTTCTTCAGCCAGTTTTCGGCGCGTTCGATCTGCTTCAGCACATCCTTGCCCAGGCATTCGCCGTACTGCCTGGCCACGTCGCTGTCCCACTGGCTTTCCAGGCTGTCGGTGAGAATGTCCATCGCGGTCTGGCAATCATTGAAGGAGAGGAAGCCCTGTGCCGCAGCCAGAGCGATCTTGCTGTCGGTCTTGTCGTAGCCGGGGATTTTCTGCCAGTATTCGCGCAACCCTCCCACGTCCTGCCGCCTGCGCTTGAGATTTTCCTGGTGCGCGGCGATCTTCTGCTGCGCCGCCTGGAGCGGGTCGATTGCCTCCTTTTTTTCCAGCTGGGCAACCAGCATCAGAACCTGATCCCAGTTTTTCGCCTGCGTCTGCGCTTTCAGCTCCAGCTTGAGCGCCGCAAGGTTCTTGCGCGTGGTGGCTTGCAGTTCTTTCAGGACGCGCAGTGCCTGGGCGAAGGCGCGCTGGTCGAGCAGCAGTTCGGCCTGGGTCATCAGCCGTGGCTCGGGTTGTTCCCGCGCCACGTGCTCGGCCTGCGCCAGATAGTCGTCGCGGCGGTCGAACGCTTTCAGTTCATGGGCTGCGCGTGCCGCCAGCAGGGCATTGGCCAATGGCGATTCCTGTAATTTCAGCGCGGTAGCGGCAAACTTTTCGGCCTTGGCGTAGCGCCCTCCGAAAAAAGCCAGCAGGGCATCATCCATCGCCGCGCGCGCCTTGTCACGCCGCCGCTCCTGCCGGAAGGCGCGGACGTAGGCCGGCAGATTCAAAGTGTGGGATGCCAGCCGCACCACGATATAGCCGGTGACAAAGGCGGCCAGCAGGAGCGCCATGAACAGGCTCAGGGAGAGCTCGATGCGCCAGGGCGGGTAAACCAGCAGAACATAACCCGCGCTGTACTTGGTCGCCATGGTCAGCGCCACCGCCGCAGCCAGGATGGCGAGAATCCAGAATAGCGTTTTCACCGGGCACCCGGCCTTTCATGCGCCAGCTTGTAGTTGCGCACTGCATTGAGGCTGGCGGAAATGTCCGGCATCTCGATGCTCACCGGGCCGCTCGCGAGCTGCTTAAGGGTGCCCAGCGCGGATTGGGTGGACTTGGCCTTGACATCGAAATAGCGTCGCAGCCAGGTTTCCGCGGCCTTCAGGTCGGCCCGGTAAGCGGCTTCATCATGGCGCAGCAGGGCGATGCGCGCCGATAACAGGCGCAGCTTGATGTTCTCGCGCAGGAAATAGGATTGCGACGGGGCAAGCAGCGGCGTTTCCGGCGTTTCCATGTTCTGGATGCGAACCAGCTGTTTCATGTCCAGCCAGATTTCCCATCCGAGCTTCGCCCACGGGCGTTCCTCGCCACGGGGTTTTGCCGCCGCCTGATTGGCGGGCAGTTCGTCGCCGATCGTAAGCGGCAGGTCGTCCACCATATTGGACAGATTATCGAGGCGCAGGCTGTAGCCGACCACGTCCACTGTCGGCAGCGCCTGCAAGCGTTCAATATCCTTGACGATGGTTTTGCGCAGGCTGATGAACTGCGCCTTGTCCAGCCGCTGCAAACGGCTGTCAACCGTTTGCAGCGCAATCAGCGCGGCCTTGGGATTGCCGGCGAGCTGCAACTGCTGGCTGGCGACCAGCAGCGTTTGCTCGATCTCGGCCAGTATCCACTCGTCGCGGTTGCGCGACAGCTCCTGGTAAAGCGCCTCCAGCGCCACCTGCTGGTTCTGCGATTCGGCCAGCTTCTGTTCCAGCATGCCGACCTTGACCAGCGCCTGCCGGGATTCTTCCTGCGCCCGCGCCGCCACGATCTGGCTTTCCTTGTTATGGCTGTCTAAATCGGCCAGGCGCCGGCCCAGATTCTGTTCGAGGGCGTTGCCGTACTGCCGGCTGTCCAGCCATTGCCAGCCGATCAGTACCAGCGCCACGACCGCTACGGCCAGCCCCAGATTGAAGCGGGAAGGCGTCGCTCGCGCCGAAGCCTTTTCGGCGGGCGCCTGAATTTCCTGTGGCTTGTCTTCCATATTCTCGCTCATGCCTGCTCTCTAAGTATTTTGCCGCCATGCAATCAGACCGTCCAGCAATCCGTCATCCCCTGGCGGCGTCACATAAACCTGTTCGGCGCCCAGCTCGCGCGCCACTTCGGCAATCCCTTCATGAAAGGCGAACACCGGGGTTTTTTTCAGGAATGCTTGCCCGGCTGTGCCCACCAGATCGAACAGATTGCGCATGCTTTCGCCGCTGGTCACCGTAACTGCGCCCACTTCGCCATGCGCCCATCGCTTCAGCAAGGCTTCGACATCCGCGCCGACCGGCTTGCCGCGCCGATAGCATTCGGCAAAGGTAACTCCGGCGCCGCGCCGGGTCAACTCCTCGCCGAGCAACTCGCGTCCGCCCTCGCCGCGAAAAATCACCACCTGCTTGCCCGCCACGTCCTGCAGCTCAGGCAACGCCAGCAAGGCCTCGCTGTCGAATCGTCCCTGCGGCACCAGCACATCGTCGATACCGAGCTGCGCCAGCGCCTTGCCGCTGCCCTTGCCCACGGCAGCGCAGCGCAGTCCCTGCGGCCAGGCTCGCCTTGCACGGATCAGGCTCATCGCCTTGTTGACCGCATTGGGGCTGATGAAAATCGCCAGGTCGAACTGTTCCAGCCGGTCGATTATGGCAGACAGGACGCTCATGTCCTTTGCGTCGAAGATTTCCAGCGTCGGAAACAGGATCGCCCTGCCGCCGGCGCGCTCGATCAGTTCCGCCAGATGCCCGGCCAGATGCGCCGGTCGGGTCACCAATACGCCGAGCCCTGCGAGCGGCTTCATTGTTGCGCGTCGAGCTCCGCCAGAATCTTGTCCGCGCCCATGCCGATCAGGCGTTGCGCCAGTTCATGGCCGAGCGCCTCCGCCTCGCCGGGCCTGCCCGATACCTCGGCCCGCACCATGCGGACGCCGTCCACGCTGGAAACAAAGCCGCGCAGCCTGAGCACGTCGGCGGAAATTTCGGCAAAGCCGCCCAGCGGCACCTGGCAACTGCCAGCCAGAGCGCGGCTCATCGCCCGCTCGGCGGTGACGCAGGCGGCGGTATCCGAATGGTTCAGCGGCGCCAGCAGGGCGACCAGATCGTCACGCCCGGCGCAGCATTCGATGCCGAGCGCGCCCTGGCCCACTGCGGGCAGGCTTTGTTCGGCCGGCAGCAGTGAGGCGATGCGCTCGCCCAGGCCGAGACGCTTCAACCCCGCCGCCGCCAGAATGATCGCGGCATACTGGCCCTCGTCCAGCTTGCGCAGGCGGGTCTGCACGTTGCCGCGCAGCGACTCGATCCTGAACGACGGAAAGCGTGCCTGGATCTGGCACTGGCGGCGCAGGCTGGAAGTGCCGACCACGCTGCCCGGCGGCAGCTCTTCCATCGCCTTGAACCGGTTGGAGACGAAGGCGTCGCGCGGGTCTTCGCGTTCGCCGATGGCGGCGAGCATGAAGCCTTCCGGCAGCGTCATCGGCACATCCTTCAGCGAATGCACCGCGATGTCGGCACGTCCGTCCTGCATCGCCTGTTCGAGCTCCTTGACGAACAGTCCCTTGCCGCCGATCTTGGCGAGCGGGGAATCGAGAATCTGGTCGCCGGTGGTGGTCATGCCCAGTATGTTTATTTCCAATTGGGGATATAATAATTGCAGTTGCTGACGGACATGGCGAGCCTGCCACATTGCCAATGCGCTTTCGCGCGATGCAATGGTGAGTTTTGTTATGTTTGTGCTTGTTTTCAACGATGACCCCGAAGTGATGGTGTACATTTGAACATGAAATCGGCTAACCGCCTGTTGATTCTAATTTTATCATGGTTCATCTGCTCCTGCGCGTATGCGCAGGATCGAACCGAGGTTCCGCTGGTGCGCGACTTCACGCTTGAAGCCAGGACGGCGCAAGCCCGAAAAGTGCCTATCCTGGTCATGTTCGGTCGCCGCAATTGCGCTTTCTGCGACCAGGTTCTCAACGAGTTTCTGGTGCCGATGCAACACAATACGGAGTACGACACGAAAGTGATCATGCGCCGGATTGATATAGGCAGCAGCGCCAGACTGCGCCTCTTCTCCGGCAAAAATACCACCCACGCGCACTTCGCCAAGGAAAACAATATCTTCCTGACCCCGACCATCAAGCTGTTCGATGCCGAGGGAAATGAACTGACCGAGCCGCTGATCGGCCTGACCACGCCGGACTATTATGGCGGCTTTCTGGATCAGCGCATCGACGAAGCGCTGGCTAAGGTTCGCGCCGCGAAATAAATCAGTTGCGCCCGAGCTCCTTGACGATGTGCTGCTGCCGGCGGCTTACCGGCAGCTTCTCCGCGATACCTTCCAGCGTCACCACCCAGCCGGAATGGATCTCGCCCGCCCCGTCCTGCATCTGCCGCTCGAAGCCTTTGACGTAAGCCCTCGCTACCAGGCAATTGCGGTGAATGCGCACGAACCGCTCGCCGAATTCCTGTTCCAGTTGGTTCAGGGATTCCTCCACCAGATGCTCGCGCTCCGCAGTTCTGACCGTGACGTACTTGAGTTCGGCGCGCAGGTAACGAATTTTTTCCACCGGGACCAGAACGACCCGGCCGCGTTCGTACACGCTTAAACTCATTCTGCCTTGCGGCACCAGTCCGCGCAATGCCGCCACGCCGCCGGCAGGCAGCGCTTTCGCCTTGCGCAGCGCGGCAAGCAGGCGTTCGGCCCGAACCGGCTTGAGCAGGTAGTCGATGGCATTCACCTCGAATGCCTGGACGGCGTAATGATCGTAGGCGGTGATAAAAACGATGGCGGGCGGGGATGGCAGCCTTTGCATATGCTGCGCCGCCTCGATGCCATCCATGCCCGGCATGCGGATGTCGAGCAGCACCACATCCGCCGCGCTTTGGGACAGCCGTTCCAGCGCCTCGCCGCCATCCGCCGCTTCTCCCGCCAGTTCCAGCGGCTGGCTGACGGCGCAATCCTGCAGCAGCTCCTTGAGCCGGCTGCGGGCGGGCGCTTCGTCGTCCACAATCAGGATGCGCAGGGGTTCAGTCATCTTTCCCGCTCACGTAAGGCACGATGATATGCACCTGATAACGGTTGTCGCCGATCTGGGTCATCAGCGAGGCTTCCGCGTCGAAGTGCAATTCCAGCCGCTCGCGGATATTCGCCAGCGCCATTTTGTTGCCGGCATGATGGCCGCCTTCCGTGGGATAAGGATTGGCCAGCACCAGATGCACCTGGTTGCGGGAGCGGTAAATATTGATCACGATCTCGCCCGGCTCGGCGGCGGGCTCGATGCCGTGGTACACCGCGTTTTCCAGCAAAGGCTGCAGCACCAGCGGGGGAATCAGCGCATCCCCCGGCATGTTATCGACATACCAGGCCACCCGTAGCCGCGCCCCCAGACGCAGATGTTCCAGATCCAGGTACTGGCGGCACAGCGCCACCTCCTGCTCCAGCGGCGCCAGTTGCCGGTTGTCGGCCATCAGCACACGAAACAGGTCGGCCATGTCTTCCAGCGCCCGTTCGGCGCCCTTCGGATCCGAACGGATCAGGCTGAGCACGGCGTTGATGCTGTTGAACAGGAAATGCGGCCGGATTCGCGCCTGCAAGGCCTGTAGCCGGGCCTCGCTGATCGCCGGGGAGAAAGCGCGGCTGCGCAGGTGGAAGTAACCCAGCAACACGCCGCTCGCCAGCAGCGCGAACAGCCAGTGGCGCTGCAGTTCGCCCAGGTCGGTATAAAAAAGACGCTGGCTGAAGGCATGCGCCAGGGCGACCAGCAGCAACTCGATCGCCAGCACGACGATCACGCCAGCACGGTAAGGAAGGCGTGACAAAGCCCGGCGCCCGAGGCACAAAACCAGCAGGGAAAGCAGCAACAGCGGCTGCACCAGCGCCGAAAGTTCGATCAGCTCCTGCCACGCTGCGGCAAGCGTGGGCGCCTTCAGCATGGCCGCCACCGCGCTCATGCCATCGACGATAACCAGAATGCGCAACATGATGCCGAGGTTGCAGAAATTCGGCAGCGCCGCGACGGGTTGGGGCGTCGCCGCCGCTGTGGGAGTGACGGAATTTTGCTTTATACTTGCCATATTCAGAATATTGGTCAAGGTGACAACAAGATGCAACAAAAACCTTCGGCGCCAGGCAAAACCTGGTCGGGCCGGTTTGCCGAACCGGTGGCGGAACTGGTCAAGCGCTACACCGCCTCGGTGGAGTTCGACCAACGCCTGGCGGAGTTCGACATCCAGGGATCGCTGGCTCATGCGGCCATGCTCGAAGCCTGCGGCATCATCGGCGCGGAAGACCTGGCGGCGATCCGCAACGGACTGGCGCAAATCCTCGAAGAAGTCCGCAGCGGCAAATTCGAGTGGCTGCTCGATCTGGAGGATGTTCACCTTAATATAGAGAAACGCCTCACCGCCTTGGTCGGCGAAGCCGGCAAGCGCCTTCATACCGCCCGCTCGCGCAACGACCAGGTGGCCACCGACGTCCGCCTGTGGCTGCGCGCCGCCATCGACGAGCTGACCGGGCTGGTCAAGGGACTGCAATCCGCCCTGCTCGATCTGGCGGAGCAGCATGCCGAAACCGTGATGCCCGGCTTCACCCACCTCCAGGTCGCCCAGCCGGTGACTTTCGGCCACCATCTGATGGCTTACTTCGAAATGCTCAAGCGCGACGGCGACAGGATGCGCGACTGCCGCAAGCGCGTCAACCGCCTGCCGCTGGGCGCGGCGGCGCTGGCCGGCACCAGCTTCCCGATCGACCGCGAAATGGTGGCGCGCGAACTGGGCTTCGACGGCGTCTGCGAGAATTCCCTCGACGCCGTCTCGGATCGCGATTTCGCCATCGAATTCACCGCTTGCGCCGCACTGGTCATGACCCATCTGTCGCGCCTGTCGGAAGAGCTGATCCTGTGGATGAGCCCGCGCGTCGGCTTCATCGACATCGCCGACCGCTTCTGCACCGGCTCCTCGATCATGCCGCAGAAAAAAAACCCCGACGTGCCCGAACTGGTGCGCGGCAAGACCGGCCGCGTCACCGGCCACCTGATGGCGCTGCTGACCCTGATGAAATCGCAGCCGCTGGCCTACAACAAGGACAACCAGGAGGACAAGGAGCCGCTGTTCGATACCGTCGACACGCTCACCGCCACCCTGCGCATCTACGCCGACATGATGGGCGGCATCACGGTGAACAAGGACGCGATGCGCCAGGCCGCATTCCAGGGCTACGCCACCGCCACCGACCTGGCCGACTACCTGGTGAAAAAAGGGCTGCCGTTCCGCGACGCACACGAAGCCGTGGCCTTGGCCGTGCGCCATGCTGAAGGCAAGCGCTGCGACCTGAGCGAACTTTCCCTGAATGAACTGCTCGAATTCTCGCCCCTGATCGCCGACGACATCTTCGCCGTGCTCACCCTCGAAGGCTCGCTCAACAGCCGCAACCACATCGGCGGCTCGGCTCCCGAACAAGTCCGGGCGGCCATCCGGCGCGGGCGTGAATTCATCGAGAAAACATAATCCATTTCTTGATTAATAAAAGCGTTAACCGCAAAGGACGCAAAGGTTCGCCAAGGAAAAAACAGAGCCCTCAGACATGCCAGTCTGATTGCATTTCCTTAGCGTCCCTGGCGTCCTTTGCGGTGAAAGATTTTTGCTGTTTATTGTTGGATTGAATGCGAATTGGAATAACACCCATGACCTCAAAAAAAATCATCCCGATCATCCCGGAATCCGAGCTATCCGACGAGGCCAGCGCTTGCGCCAGCGCCGAGCCGTATGCGCTGATGGTGCTGGGCGACAGCATGCTGCCCGAATTCGAGGAAGGCGAAATCATCGTGATCGAGCCGGAAGGCCTGGCGCGCGACGGCTCCTATGTCGTCGCCTGGCACAAGGACGAATACATCTTCCGCCAACTGGTGCAGTACAACGAGCGTTGGTATCTGAAGCCGCTCAACGACCTTTACCCCACCGACGAAGTGCCGGGGCTGGAAGTGGTAAAGGGGGTGGTGATACAGAAGAAGAAACCGGGCAAGCGGAGCTCGATGAAGTCTTATATTTAGGGTTTTTCGGGGCGCTTTTTCTCGCCCTATTCGTCTGCACATCACACCAGCCAGCACAGAGAAATGATTGACATTGTAACTATATAGGTTACACTTAATTATGATCAAGTCGTTCGCGCACAAGGGGCTGGAACTGTTTCACCTCACCGGCAAAACCAGTGGGATACAGGCCATGCACACCAAGCGGCTGCGTCAAATCCTGACCTTGCTCGAAGCTGTGAAAGCCGTGGAGGACATGGATGCACCGGGACTTAAATTGCATCAGCTCAAGGGCGCACGCAAGGATATTTGGGCCGTAACCGTACAGGCGAACTGGCGTGTCACATTCCGCTTCGCCGATGGCGATGCGGAAATTGTCAATTACGAGGACTACCACTAGGAGGCTAACATGAGCAAGATGCACAACCCCGCCCACCCCGGCGAAGTGCTGCGCGACCTGTGGCTGGAGCCGCTGGGAGTAAGCATTACCAGTGCAGCGGAAAAGCTGGGGGTAAGCCGCAAGACGTTATCCAAGATCATCAACGGCAATGCTGGCATATCGGCGGACATGGCGCTGAGGCTGGCGACCTGGCTGGGCACGACGCCGGATATGTGGCTGGGGATGCAGGCTCAGTGGGAACTGTGGCAGGCAGCGCAGTTGCCCAGGCCGAAAATTTTACCGCTGGAGCGGATGGCGGCTTAAGCGGTTGTTGGTTGGTGTTTTTGCGCTGCACGTAGTTGGTTTGGGTTTTGTAGATACCGTTTTCCATCCAGCTTGGCCTTGGCGACATCCATACCGAGATAAAATATGGCAGGCCTCCTGTTACAGTGTTAGCCAACTTCGCCCGCTTGTCTTGTGTATTCAGGGTTTATCCCTTGGCTACCGTTCAGTGTCCGCGCTGGCGAAAGGTGAAGCAGAGGGCTTGATCTACAAAACAAGGTTGAGCCTTAAGGGTGGGCTCAAGCTGCCTCCGCTTCGTGTGATGGGAGCTAACCACCATGGAAAGAAAGATACAAGATGTTTGGATGCCGGGGGCAGCCCGGCAATTAAACATTTGCGCGAAGCGCACCCTTTGCCGGCACACATTTGCTTGTGGCAAGCCCGTAATGAACCTATGATGCTTGAATAGTTTTAAGTGGAATGAATGTGTAAGCCCCCCTTGTTACTTGAACGGGGGGAAGCCACCACTTAAATAGGATATAGCTACGGCGTACCACTTGGTTCATTGGCGCAGATGACACATGAACTTCGATTCTTTTATTTCTGATGTTGTTGCCACAGTTCTTGGTGGAGCAATCTTGGCATTCTTCTTCTTTCTCCTTAGGGAGAAGGTATTCCCGTTTATGGACTTGGATGGCTCATGGGTCTATGAACAGACAACGATGACCAGTGAATACAATCCTTACATAAATATGACGGTGACGTTTCTTGTTCTATTGGCGCGTGACGGCAACAGAATTTATGGGAGTGCGGAGAAAATACATGAGAAGACTGCCGATGGAAACAAAAGGGAATATGTAGGAAAGAATAGAACGAGAGCGAAAATCACTGGCCATATTGAAAAGCAATATTTTGCCAATGACAGAATATCAATTCACATTATCGAGGATGGGGAAATGCGAGAATCGTCAACATTCCATATCCTAGAGTGTATGAAAAACGGTCAACTTGAGGGCCGGTTTTCCTCAACAATTGCCAATCAAATCGGCGTCGTGAAGTGGACAAGAAGGTCTTCGTAAGAACTCTGAGTTTTGGCGCTATCTTCGCGTTCCTTCCGATCGGGGCATTGGCCCTACTCCTAAGTCGCCGCGCTCGTGATGGTTATTGGATGTCCCGGAGAATGCTTATTAAGTTCGAGCCGGGGACAGATTCTGAGCTATTTCTTAGAATTCTCGAGTCTGCCGAAGACCACCGATACCGGGATCATTGGGGCATTGATCCTATTGCAATTGTTCGTGCGATACGAAATCTTCTTCTTGGAAGGCGTCTTGAGGGCGCAAGCACAATCGAGCAGCAGTACGTTAGAACGTGCACTGGCAATAGAAAAATTTCATTGGTAAGAAAGTGCGAGGAGGTGACCGTTTCAATTCTTCTGGCACTATCCTCAGACAAAAATGACATTGCCCATTCGTACATCTGCTGCGCCTACTTTGGTGAAGGATTGTGCGGCTATAAAAGCGTCATATCCGCACTGTGGTCAGAAGAATCTGACTCTTCCACGGACCTATACCGTGCTGCAGTTGTAATTGCAATGCTGAAGCGGCCGAAGCCTATTGGAGACAGTGCGAAATGGAAAATTGCACTTCAAAATAGAGCGAATTACATAGTTAGCCGCCATATCAAAAGCTCACCACCTCCCCCGCCTGTTCCGTAGCATACCTCCCCAAAGCCGCAAACAATTCCCCCCCATCCCGCGTGTCGTGCCACGCCCCATCCTTCCACAAAAAATGATAGCCGCCCGATTTTGCCGCCACCCAGATTTCCTGCGAGGCCGTCTGCCGGTTGACGATAATCTTGCTGCCATTCTCGAAGGTGAGTTCGAGCACGCCGCCATTCATTTCGTAGTCGATATCGGTGTCGCAGTCGTCCAGCGACTGCTCGATTTTGGCCAGGGCTTCGTCCGCCAGTTTGTTGAATTCGCTTTCGGTCATTGCTATTTTCCTTATGATAAGATGATGCGCAACACAATTCCCCGAGAATAATATGCGCTCCATTTTTTTGCCAGTTCTGCTTGTCATGCTGCTTCCGGGTTGCGGCCACAAAGGCGATCTCTATCTGCCGCCGCCGCAGCAGAAACCCATGGCCGTCGCGCCGGCTGCGCCGCAACCCGCGGCTGCCGAGGAGAAAAAGCCGTGAATTTTTTCTCCCGCCATGACGGCGAATTGTGTGTCGAAGCGGTGCCGCTTGCGCGCATTGCCGCCGAGTTCGGTACGCCTTGTTATGTCTATTCCCATGCCGCACTGACCGCCGCCTACCAGAGTTTCGACCAGGCGTTCGCCGGGCACGACCACCTCGTCTGTTACGCGGTCAAAGCCAATTCCAGCCTCGCCATTCTCGATTTGTTCGCTCGTCTCGGCGCCGGGTTCGACATCGTTTCCGGCGGCGAACTTGCGCGCGTGCTGGCGGCTGGCGGCGATGCAAAAAAAGTGGTGTTTTCCGGCGTCGGCAAAACTGCGGATGAAATGCGCCAGGCGTTGGAGGCGGGCATCCTGTGCTTTAACGTCGAATCGGAAAGCGAGCTGGAACGGCTCAACAAAGTTGCCGGAGAAATGGGCAAGCGCGCGCCGGTCAGTTTGCGCGTCAATCCGGATGTGGACCCCAAAACCCATCCGTACATTTCCACCGGACTCAAGGGTAATAAATTCGGCATCGCCTATGCCGACGCCGTCAGAATTTACCACGGCGCGCGCAAATTTCCGCATCTGGATGTGGTTGGCATCGACTGCCATATCGGTTCGCAGATCACCGAGGTTTCACCCTTCGTCGATGCTCTCGACAAGGTGTTGCTGCTGGTCGACGAGATGGAAAAAGACGGCATCGCGATTCGCCACCTCGACATCGGCGGCGGACTGGGAATTAGCTACAGCGATGAAACGCCGCCGCCCGTGGCCGACTATGCCGAGGCGCTGCTGGAGAAGCTCGTCGACCGCAAGTTCAGGATACTGGTCGAGCCCGGTCGGGCGTTGGTCGGCAACGCCGGTTTGCTGCTCACCAAAGTGGAATATCTGAAGCATGGCGACACCAAAAATTTCGCCATTGTCGATGCCGCCATGAACGACCTGATGCGCCCGGCGTTGTACGATGCCTACCATGCGATTCTTCCCGTCAGGGACAGCGCGGGCGTTGCGCAGCGTTATGAAATTGTCGGGCCGGTTTGCGAAAGCGGCGACTTCCTCGGCCATGATCGCCACTTGCATCTCGCCGAAGGAGATCTGCTGGCGGTGATGTCGGCGGGAGCCTACGGCATGAGTATGAGTTCCAACTACAACACCCGACCGCGCGTGGCTGAAATCATGGTGCAAAAAAACAACACTTATTTGATTCGCGAACGTGAAAAAATTTCACAGCTATTTGCACTTGAGCAACGCCTCCCCTGATTTTTTTCAGCGCTTCAAACCCGATTCATAACCGCCATAATCCGGCCAACAATCATATGAATGACCGATGTACGACATCGGCATGTTGGCCGGATGCCCACACTTGGCAAAAAAATCCGCCCCAGGAATTTTCACGTACCCGTTTATTTTCAATGAATTTTTTTTCATAAAGACGCTTTATCTATTGTGCATTTTTAAATAACTGGAATAGAATCCGAAGGCAAGGCGGAAACATGCTCTCGATCGTGCAGTCCTAAACGGGAGGAGCAACGAAGGTTTGTAATTTGTTGTTCAGTGCTGCCGCTTTATTTTGGATTTATCGTTAACCCCAAAATAAATATTTAGTCGAGATAACTTTTTAATAAGGAGTCAGCAAATGGCAACAGAGAAAAAGAATGTGAGCACGTCTTCCGCCAAGGCACCCGCCAAGGCGCCTGCAAAAAAACCGGCTGCCAAGCCTGCTGCAGCCAAACCCGCCGCGAAAAAAGCCGCCCCCAAAAAAGTTGCAGCCAAACCCGCCGCGAAAAAAGCCGCCCCCCAAAAAGTTGCAGCCAAACCCGCCGCGAAAAAAGCCGCCCCTAAAAAAGTTGCAGCCAAACCCGCAGTGAAAAAAGCCGCCCCCAAAAAAGTTGCAGCCAAGCCCGCCGCGAAAAAAGCCGCCCCTAAAAAAGTTGCAGCCAAGCCCGCCGCGAAAAAAGCCGCTCCTAAAAAAGTTGCAGCCAAACCCGCCGCGAAAAAAGCCGCCCCCAAAAAAGTTGCAGCCAAACCCGCCGCGAAAAAAGCTGCCCCTAAAAAAGTTGCAGCCAAGCCCGCAGTGAAAAAAGCCGCTCCTAAAAAAGTTGCAGCCAAGCCCGCCGCGAAAAAAGCCGCTCCTAAAAAAGTTGCAGCCAAACCCGCAGTGAAAAAAGCCGCCCCTAAACCTGCGGTGAAAAAAGCCGCTCCCAAGCCGGCTGCAAAACCTGCCGTCAAGCCTGCGGCTCCCAAGCCGGCAGTTAGCGCGGCGGTGCAAAAAGCGCCGACCACCCCTGCACCTGCAGCGACGTCGCTGGCCGCTCTTGCCGCTGCGGCCCTGAAAGCAGCACCGATGAAAAAGTAGCAAATTTCTTTTTTAAAACGGCGGGATATCTTCCCGCCGTTTTTTTTGCCTGTCGCTAGATCTCGCTATTCTGAAAAATTATTTCGAGTAATATTGACCGACCGGTCAGTCAGTGCTAATTTACGCCGCATTTCTGTGATTTAATGAGTCGGCCCATGCCCCCCGCTACACCGTCTGAAAAATTTACCGTTACCGGCGCGGATGCCACGGAGCGGATTCTTGCCGCCGCCAAGGATCTCTTTGCCGAGTCCGGCTTCAATGCGGTTTCGATGAGCGCCATCGCGGAGCTTGCCGGAGTCAGCAAAGCCAATATTTTTCATCACTTCAAATCGAAGAACGAGCTTTACCTCGCGGTGCTGAAAACCGCTTGCAGCGAATCTCTCCCGCAGATGGACCGGCTCGGAAATGGCTCCGGCGCCCTGGTCGAACGCTTGCGCGATTTTTCTCTTTCGCATCTGGCCAACATCCTGCGGGATGAAAAAGTTTCCCGGCTGATCCAGCGCGATCTGTTGAAAAACGGCCCGCAGCGCGGCAAGGAATTGGCAGAACAGGTGTTTGGTCAGAATTTCGCTCGCCTGGTGGATATCCTGCGCTCCGGACAGAAGAAGGGCGAACTGCGCGAGGAAATCGATCCCGCCATGCTGGCGACGCTGCTGATCGGTGCCAACGTTTTCTATTTCCAGTCGCGCGAAGTGCTGCGCCATTTCCCCGATGTCGGCTTCACCGATACTCCGGAACGCTACAGCGCAATGCTGGTGGATATGCTGCTGTACGGCATTCTGCCGCCCGACAAAAAATGACTTTCTTGAACTTCGGACGAAAAAAATGCTAACCCCCCGTATTGGCTTGCTGACTCTTTTGCTTTGTGCCGGCTTCGTGCTGCCGGGCTGCGCCAGGAAGCCCGATGAGCAAAAGAAATCCGGCCCGCCGCCGGCGATCATTACGGTTGTCCAGGCGCAACCCCGCGCCATGCAGGTACTGGAACAGTCTGTCGGCGACGTCGACAGCTCCACCGCGCCCAAGGTCGGTGCCGAGGTAGCTGGACGCATCATCAAGGTATACGTGGAAATCGGCGATGCGGTGAAGAAAGGACAAGTGCTGGCGGAGATCGAACCCATCGACTACTCGGCCGATGCGAAGCGGCTGGAAGCCCAGGCGGTGGCCCAGCGCAAGTTGACCGAGCGGTATCGCGAACTGGCCGGGAAAGGGTTTATTTCGCCCGCCGCGCTGGAGAGTTATGACGCCCAGGATGTCGCTGCGCGCGAGCAGTACAATCGCGCTGCCAAGAATCTGTCCCGCACCCGCATCGTTTCTCCGGTGAATGGCCGGGTCGATAATCGCCTGGTCTCGGTGGGCGACTGGATCGATCTCGGCAAGCCGGTTTTCCAGCTTTCCACCAGCGAGAACCTGCGCATTCGCCTGCCCTTTCCGGAAACCGCCGCGCCGCGCATCAAGGTCGGCCAGGCCGTCAGGCTTTCCACGCCGACTGTGCCGGGCGCGATAGTGAACGGCAAAATCACGCAGGTGCGGCCGATGGTCGGTGCCGCCTCCCGCTCTTTCGATGCCATTGTCGAGGTTAAAAATCCCGGCGGCTGGCGGCCTGGCGCCTCGGTCAACGGCGCCGTGGTGCTTGAGGAGCACGCACGGGCGGTGGCCGTGCCTGAAGTCAGCGTGGTGCTGCGGCCTGCCGGCAAGGTGGTTTATGCAATCGAGAACGGCAAGGCAGTGCAGCGCATCGTCACCACCGGCGTCCGGCAGGACGGTTTGGTGGAAGTCCTTTCCGGGCTATCCCTCGGCGAAACGGTCGCGGTGGACGGTGCCGGCTTCCTGACCGACAAGGCAGCAGTGATGGTGCAGGGCGCAAAAAACCAGAAGCCTGAAGGCCCGAAAAAATGACGCTGCCGGAACTTTCGATCAAGCGCCACGTGCTGGCGTTCATGATGTCGGCGGTGCTGGTGCTGTTCGGCGTCATCAGCTACCAGCGCATCGGCATGGATCGTTTTCCCTATATCGAATTTCCGGTGGTTTCGATCACCACCTCGCTGAAGGGCGCCAACCCGGATATCGTCGATTCCAGCATCACCAACGTCATCGAAACCTCGATCAACAGCGTGCCGGGCATCGAGCATATCCAGTCCAGCTCCGCGCCGGGCGTGTCGGTGATCAACATCACCTTCAGCCTGGACAAGAAAATCGATGTCGCCTTCAACGAAGTGCAAGCCAAGGTCAACCAGGTGTTGCGTCTCCTGCCCAAGGACGTTGACCCGCCGGTCGTGGCCAAGGTGGAAACCAACGCCATGCCGATCATGTGGCTTGCGCTGCGCGGCGACCGCACCCAGCAGCAGCTCAACCAGTACGCCGTCAATGTGGTAAAGAAACGCCTGGAAACCATCGACGGCGTGGGCGAGGTGCGCCTCGGCGGACGTCGCGACCGCACTATCCGCGTCAATCTGCTGCCGGCAAAAATGGCGGCATTCCAGATCACCGCCCAGGATCTGGTGGAAGCTTTCAACAAAGAGCACGTTCAAATGGCCGGCGGCTTTCTGGTGGGCGGCACCACCGAAAACCTGATCAAGCTCGATATGGAATTCCATACGCTGAGCGGCCTGGAAAAGATGATCGTCGCCTATCGCGACGGCGCTCCGGTTCGCCTCGGGGACGTCGCCGAAATCGAGGACGGCCTGGCCGATTACCGCCAACTGGCGCGCTTCATGGGCAAAACCACGGTTGGCCTGGGCATCGTCAAGGTGGCCAACACCAACACCGTGGCGATTGTCGATGAAATCAAAAAACGCCTGACCAACGAGATCATCCCGCAACTGCCGCCGGGCATGGAGCTGACCATCGTCTCGAACGACGCGGTCTTCATTCAGGAAATCGTCAACTCGCTCAAGGAGCACCTGGTCGAAGGCACGCTGCTGGCGGCGCTGATCGTCTTGCTGTTTCTGCGTTCGGCGCGCTCCACATTGATCATTGCAACGGCAATCCCGGTCTCGCTGCTCGGCGCGGTTGCCGTCATCTATTTTGCCGGTTTCACGCTCAATTCACTCACCATGCTGGCGCTGCTGCTGCTGATCGGCGTGGTGGTGGACGACTCCATCGTGGTGCTGGAAAACATTTTTCGCCACCGCGAAAAAATTGACCCCGACCCCGTCGCCGCGGCAGTCAACGGCAGCCGCGAAGTGGTGTTCGCGGTGGTCGCGGCGACGCTGGCGCTGGTTTCGATTTTTGCCCCGGTGATCTTCATGGGCGGCATCATCGGCCAGTTCTTCAAATCTTTCGCGGTGGTCGTTACCTTCGGCGTGCTGGTGTCGCTGTTCGTTTCGCTGACCCTGACGCCGATGCTGTGTTCGCGCTACCTCAAGGTGGAAAAGCAGCATGGCCGTCTGTATTACGCGCTCGACCGGTTCTTCCACGGCATGGACAACCTCTACCGTTTCCTGCTGGAAAAATCGCTCCGGCATCGCTGGAAAGTGGTCGCGCTGACCCTGGCTATTGTGGTTTCGAGCGTCTACTTTTTTTCCAATGTGGGCAAGGCGTTCGTGCCGGACGAAGACGAAGGTCGCTTCCTGGTTCATCTGAGAACACCGCTGGGATCGAGCATCGAATACACCGACAGCCGCCTGCGCATGGCTGAAAAAATCCTGTTCCGTCACAAGGAAATTGTCACCGAGTTCGCCCTGATCGGCCTTGGCTCGGCGGGCCAGGTCAACCAGGCGATGGTGGTGGTGCGCATGGCGCCGCGCGGGGAACGGAAAATCAAACAGCAGGATGTTATTCCTGTGTTGCGCAAGGAGTTGGCGCAGATACCCGGCGCGCGCGCCTTTGCCGGACCCTACCCGATTGTCGGCGGGCAGCGCGGCGAGCCGTTGCAGTTCGTGTTGAGCGGTCCCAATCTGGAGGATGTGGGGCGCTACTCCCAGGTATTGCAGCAGAGGCTCACGGCTGAGCCCGGTATCGGCAGGATGGATCTGGATCTGCAACTCGACCTGCCGCAACTGACGCTCACCCCGGACCGCACCCGCATTGCGGCCGCCGGCCTCTCGACCCAGGATGTGGCAATGGCACTCAACATGCTGAGCGGCGGCGTGGACATCGCCAAGTTCAACGACGAACCCGGCGACGGCCAGCGCTACGATATCAGGCTCAAGGCCAAGGATGGTTCCTTTACCCAGACCAGCGATCTCGGCAAAATCTACCTGCGCGCCAGGGACGGTAATCTGGTGCGCCTGGATACCGTCGCCGGCTTCAAGCAGGTGCTGGGCGCGGCGGTTATCGGACGTTTCGACCTGCAATACGCCGCGACCTTCTATGCTTCTCCGACGATTCCGCTGGGCGAGGCTGTCGCCAGGGTGAAGCAGGTCGCATCCGACATTCTGCCGATTGGTTACAATATAAAAATGATCGGCCAGGCCGAGGAATTCGGCAAAACCGTGCAAAACATGATTTTCGCTTTCACCCTGGCGATGATCCTGCTCTATATGGTGCTGGCGAGCCAGTTCAACTCCTTCATCCAGCCTTTCATCATCATGCTGGCGCAGCCGCTCGCCATCATCGGCGGCGTCATGGCGCTGTGGCTGGTGGGCCACACCCTCAACATCTATTCGATGATCGGACTGGTGCTGTTGATCGGCCTGGTGGCAAAAAACTCCATCCTGCTGGTCGATCTCACCAATCAGCGGCGCGGAGAAGGCATGGCGGTGGACGAAGCACTCAAGGACGCCTGCCCGATCCGGATGCGCCCGGTGCTGATGACCTCGCTCACTATCATCCTGGCGCTGTTGCCGGCGGCGCTGGGTCTGGGCGCCGGCGCCGAAACCAACGGGCCGCTGGCGGTGGCGGTCATCGGCGGCATGATCACCTCGACCCTGCTTACCCTGGTGGTGGTGCCGGCGGTTTATTCGCTGGTGGAGAACGGCCTGCTGCGCTGGCACGCCCGCCACCCGCGCACAATCGAAGAATAAACAGGAGCAGGTAATGAAGTTGACACTGACAGGATTGCTGATTGTTGCGGCGGGGATGGCCGGCTGTTCGCACGACACATCGCAAATATACCAGGGTTACGCCGAGGGCGAATTCGTGCGCGTTGCCGCCCCTTATGCCGGCGCCCTTACCTCGCTGGCGGTGCAGCGCGGTGGCCAGGTCGAGGCCGGTGCGCCCTTGTTCGCGCTGGAACAGGACAACGAAAAAGCGGCCCGCGATGAAGCGGCGCAGGGGTTGAAGCGCGCCGAAGCGCAACTGGAGGATCTGAAGAAAGGCAAACGCCCGATCGAGCTGGATGTCGTCATTGCCCAGCGCGAACAGGCACGGGCCGCATTGAAGCTTTCCACGGACGATTTTTCGCGCGACGAAAAACTGGCGAAAGAAGGGTTCATTTCCCGCCAGAAACTGGACGGCGACCGCACCACGCTCGAGCGCGACCGGCAACACCTGAAAGAACTGGAAGCGCAACTCGCCAGCGCCAAGCTGGCCGCGCGGGTGGACGAAGTCCGTGCCGCCGAAGCGCAGGTTGCTGCTGCGCGCGCCACCCTCGCGCGCGCCGAATGGTCGCTGGCCCAGAAGAGCGTGAAAGCGCCGGTCGCCGGCCTGGTGCAGGATACTCTTTATGTTCAGGGCGAATGGGTGCCCGCCGGCAACCCGGTCATCTCGCTGCTGCCACCGCAAAATATCAAGGTGCGTTTCTTCGTGCCGGAAGCGCGGGTCAACACCCTCAAAACGGGGCAGCCCGTTACGGTTTCCTGCGACGGCTGCTCCGCGCCGATTCCGGCCACGATCAGCTATATTGCGCCGCAGGCCGAATACACGCCGCCGGTGATCTACAGCAAGGAAAATCGCGACAAGCTGGTATTTATGGTCGAGGCGCGCCCGGCCCCTGCCGATGCGACCAGGCTGCGCCCCGGACAGCCGCTGGATGTCAGGCCCTGATCCCATGGCGGAAGATCTGGTCATCGATGTCGCCGGGCTGAGAAAGTGCTTCAATGGCTTGGTGGCGGTCAACGATCTGGTGCTCCAGGTGCGGCGCGGTGAGATTTACGGCTTTCTCGGGCCGAACGGCAGCGGCAAGACCACCACGATCCGCATGTTGTGCGGCCTGCTCACCCCCGATGGCGGACGCGGCACCTGCCTCGGTTACGATGTCATCAGCGAGACCCGCCAGATCAAGCGCCAGGTCGGCTACATGACGCAGCGCTTCAGCCTGTACGAAGACCTTTCCATCCGCGAAAACCTGGACTTCACTGCCCGCATCTACGGCATGAAGGACCGGCAACAGGCGGTGGAAAAATCGCTCGAACGCCTGGGCCTGGCGGATCGCCAGAAACAGCTGGCCGGCACGCTTTCCGGCGGCTGGAAGCAACGCCTGGCGCTGGCCGCCTGCATGCTGCACGATCCCCAATTGCTGCTGCTGGATGAGCCCACCGCCGGCGTCGACCCCAAGGCGCGGCGGGATTTCTGGGACGAGATCCATCGCCTTGCCGGCGAAGGCATCACCGTGCTGGTGAGCACGCACTACATGGACGAAGCGGAACGTTGCCATCGCCTCGCCTACATCGCCTACGGCAGCCTACTCGCCCAAGGCACGGTGGCCGAGGTGGTGAAAAATTCCGGCATCGTCACCTGGATGGTGGAGTGCGCCGACGTGTATGTCCTTGGCGCGCAATTGCGCGGCCTGCCTGGCATCAGTCAGGTGGTGCCGTTCGGCAATATTCTTCATGTCAGCGGTACCGATGCGACCCTGCTGGAGCGCTCCATCGCGCCCTTCCTGGAGCAGGCTGGATGCCGCTGGACCTCGATCCAGCCAGGGCTGGAAGATGTGTTCATCCAGATGATGGAAGGAGCAAAAAGCAATGTTTGAGCGTTTTGCCTGGCACCGCTTCCTCGCCGTGGTCACCAAGGAATTCATCCAGATGCGGCGCGACCGCTTGACCTTCGCCATGATGGTGGGCATTCCGCTGATCCAGCTGACGCTGTTCGGATTTGCCATCAATGCCGACCCCAAGGCGCTGCCTACTGCAGTACTGCACGCCGACCACAGCGAATTTTCCCGCAGCTTCGTCCGTGCCCTGGAAAACAGCAGCTATTTCAGGATTACCGCGCAGCCGAAAAACGAAATCGAGGCGGAGCGCATGATCGCCGAGGGCGATGTGCAATTCGTGGTCAATATCCCGGAAAATTTTGCGCGCAAGCTCCTGCGCGGGGAGCGCCCGGTAATCCTGGTCGAGGCGGACGCCACCGACCCCACCGCCACCGGCAACGCCATCGCCGCGCTCAGCCAGTTGTCCCAGACCGGGCTCGACCACGATTTGCGCGGTTCGCTGCAGTACCTGCAGGGCAAGCCGGCGCCCTTCGACGTACAGCTCCACCGCCGCTACAACCCCGAGGGCATCACCCAGTACAACATCGTGCCGGGTTTGATGGGGGTGATCCTGACCATGACCATGATCATGCAGACCGGCCTCGCCGTGACCCGGGAGCGCGAGCGCGGCACCATGGAAAATCTCCTCGCCACGCCGGTGCGGCCCTTCGAGGTGATGGCGGGGAAGATCCTGCCTTACATCATGGTCGGCTACATCCAGGTCACGCTGATCCTGCTGGCGGCCCACCTGATTTTCCATGTGCCGATGCTGGGCAGCGTGCTCCTGCTCTATGCCGTAGTATTGCTGTTTATCGCCGCCAATCTGGCGGTGGGGCTGATGTTCTCTACGGTGGCGAAAAACCAGATGCAGGCGATGCAGATGACCTTCTTCTTTTTCCTGCCGTCGATGCTGCTTTCCGGCTTCATGTTCCCGTTTCGCGGCATGCCGGAGTGGGCACAGAACGTCGGCAGCGTGCTGCCGCTGACGCATTTCCTGCGCATGGTGCGCGGCATCCTGCTCAAGGGCAACGGCCTGATGGAAACCCTGCCGCACCTCTGGCCGATCGCCCTGTTCCTGCTGACGGTAGTGGCCATTGGCCTGAAACGCTATCGCAAGACGCTAGACTGACTGCAAATCCTTCCGGGACCCGCATCAAGTCGTTGCCCGGGCATTTATCAGGGCGACATGCACACACCAAATAATGGTAGGCTAACAGCCGTTCCATTTTTTTACGGCAGACATGAATGCAGTCCTGATTCTGGCGATTGTGGCGGTGGTAATCGTGCTGGTATTCGATTACACCAACGGCTTCCACGATGCCGCCAACATTGTCGCCACGGTGATCGCCTCGCGCGCCATGACGCCGGTGCAGGCGGTGCTGATCGTCGGCTTTTTCGAATTCCTCGGCCCGTTGCTGGGCGGCACGGCGGTGGCCAATACCATCGGCACGTTCATCCGCCTCGGCGATTTACAGGCTTCGGTTTCGCTCACCATCATCGTATGCGGACTGGCCGGCGCCATCTGCTGGAACCTGCTGACCTGGTGGCGCGGCATCCCGTCCTCATCCTCGCATGCGCTGGTGGGCGGGCTGGCGGGAGCGGTGGTGGTCTCGGTCGGGGCCGATCATGTGGCCTGGGGCTTCAGCGAGCTGTTCCGGCATGGCCATTTCACCGGCGTGACCAAGGTGTTGCTGGCGTTGTTACTGTCGCCGCTGATCGGCTTCTGGGCCGGTTTTTTTCTGCACCGCCTGATGCTGTTCCTGTTGCGCGGAGCGAAGCCCTCAATTAACCGGCATTTGCGCCGCGTCCAATTCCTCACCGCCGCCGGACTGGCTTTTTCCCACGGCGCCAACGACGCGCAGAAAAGCATGGGCATCCTCACCCTGGTGCTGCTGCTGGGCGGCTTCATCCACGAGTTCGTCGTGCCGTTCTGGGTGATACTGGCCTGCGCCACTTCGATCATGCTGGGTATCATGTCGGGCGGCTGGCGCATCGTACGCATCCTGGGTTTCTCCATCTACAAGGTGCGGCCGCTGCATGCGCTGGATTCCCAACTCGCGTCGGCCGGGGTGATTTTCGCCGCTTCCCTGGTCGGCGCGCCGGTATCCACCACCCATGTGGTCGCTACCTCGATCATGGGTATCGGCGCCTCGGAGCGCCCCAAGGCGGTGCGCTGGGCAAAGGCGGAAGAGATCTCCATAACTTGGCTGATCACCATGCCGGGCGCCGCGATGGTGGCGATTGCATTTCATTTCATCGTGCAGGCAAGCATGAAATTTGCGGGGTAGAAAATCATGAGCAAACAAGACAAATCCGTTTTGAAACGCATTCTCGAACGTATTTTTCCCAAGACGCCCAACTTCTTCAAGCTGCTGACCGAGCAATGCGAGCTGGTGAGCCATTCGGTTAACGATCTGGTCGAATTCCTGAAAACCGGAAATGAAGAACTGGGGAAAAAAATCAAGCAGGATGAGCACGAAGCCGATCTCATCATGATGCGCAACATCCATGCCCTGAACGAAGCGTTCTCCACGCCGATCGATCGGGAGGACATTTACCGGGCGATCGCCGACCTCGACCGGATCGTGACCTACTGTAAAACCACGGTCAGCGAAATGGACGTGCTCGGGGTTACGCCTGACACTTTCATCATAGAAAAATCCAAGCTGTTGCAGGAAGGCGTAGATGCGCTGGTAGCCGGCTTCGGCAAGCTGGGCATAGATCCCCAGACGGCGGCGAACGATGCCGACAGGGCGCGCAAGGCGCAACGGCGCGTTGAAAGGCTATACCGTATCGCCCTGGCCGAATTGTTCAAGGGAGACGATTACATCAACATGTTCAAGCGGCGCGAGATCTACCGCCATCTTTCCAACGCCGCCCACAACATGGCACATTGCGCCAACACGCTGCACGATATCGTGGTCAAGATCAGCTAGGGATGCACCTTAGGTCAGCAGCACCGCAACGATGCCGCTCAGGAAAATCCCGTCAAATGTTCCCGCCCCGCCGATCGAGGCGAACGGCGTGCCCATTTTCCGGATGTCGCCCAGACGCGACAGGTCGGCCCCGATCAGTACCCCCAGGGTGCCGCTGATATAGGCAAGCGGCGCACTCTGTTGCGGATCGATCAATATCGAGACAATCGCCGCCATGACTGGCGCGATGAAAACGGGTATGCCTATGCCAACGCCCGTTACCGGGCGGCTCACCAGGCGGCATACCGTTGCCACCATCGCCACTGCGCCAACCACCGTCAGCAGGTTGAGGGAATTGTGCCGCACCAGATAACCCGAAAAGGCCAGCGGCACCACGCCGCCGCCCACATTGATTGCAATGGTTGTCTTGCCGGTGAACGCCATCCGCGGCAACCTGAGCAGGCTGCGAAACGGCTCAGGCATCGGGCGCGGCGGCCCTTCTGCTTTTACTGTAAAAAGTGGCAGGTTAATCAGGCTTCCGAGCAGTGAGGTGGATAGCAGCAGCACAGCGGAATTCGGCGACAGGCCGAGCTTGTCGAAGGCCAGAGTCAGGGCGCCAACCTGGACAAACACCGCGAGCAGGCCGAGTGCTGCCAGGAGTAATGCGAGATAAAGCGGCGAAAACGGCATGATACCTCCGTCGAGAGTGAAGGCCGGCAGTTGGGGAGCGAGCCGATTCGCTCCCTTTGGTCAAATCAGGAAAATCGTCGCCAGGCCGAGAAAGATAAAGAACCCGCCGCTGTCGGTCACCGCAGTGATCATCACGCTGGAACCGACCGCCGGATCGCGTCCGAGCTTGTGCATCAACATCGGGATCAACACGCCCATCAGTGCCGCCAGCAACAGGTTGAGGATCATTGCGCTGGTCATCACCATTCCCAATGCGGGGTTATGGTAAAGGAGCCAGGCCATCAGCCCGATGATGCCACCCCACACCAGTCCATTTATCAGGCTGACCCTGAGCTCCTTGAGAAACAGCTTGCGCACGTTGTCGCTGTGAATTTGCCCGAGCGCCAGGGCGCGAACGATCATGGTGAGGGTCTGGTTGCCCGAATTGCCGCCGATACCGGCGACAATCGGCATCAATGCCGCCAGGGCCACAATCTTTACGATCGAGCCTTCGAACATGCCGATCACGCGCGAGGCGATAAATGCCGTCACCAGGTTGATGGCCAGCCAGGTCCAGCGGTTCTGGATACTTTTCCATACCGTGGCGAACAGATCTTCTTCCTCGCGCAAACCGGCGATCGACAGCGCTTCGCTATCGGCTTCCTCGCGGATGAAATCCATCATCACGTCCACCGTCAAACGCCCTACCAGCTTGTTGTTCTTGCCCACCACCGGGGCTGAAACCAGATCGTAACGCTCGAACGCCTGTGCCGCCTCGTCGGCTTCGTCGTCGGGATGAAACGTCACCGCCTCTGCGGCCATCACCGCCGCAACGCTCACTTCAGGGTCATGTGTCAGCAGCCGTTTGAGGGACAGGATACCCTTGAAGTTGTCATCGCGATCCACCACGAACAGTTTGTCGGTATGTCCCGGCAGCTCACCCAGCCGCCGCAGGTAACGCAGCACCACTTCCAGGGTAATATCGTCGCGGATGGTAACCATGTCGAAATCCATCAGCGAACCGACCGTGTCTTCCGGGAAAGACATCACGGATTGCAGGCGAGCCCGGTTCTGGCTGTCGAGCGACTCGAGCAGTTCCGACATCACGTCATGAGGCAGGTCGGGTGCAAGGTCGGCGATTTCGTCGGTATCGAGCTGCTCGGCAGCAGCCAGCAGCTCGTTCCTGTTCATGCTGGCAATCAGCGATTCCCGTACCGCGTCGGATACTTCCAGCAGAATATCGCCGTCGCGCTCGGCCTTGACCAGATCCCATACCAGCAGGCGCTGTTCCAGCGGCAGGGCTTCGAGAATATAGGCGACGTCGGCGGGATGGAGTTCATCGAGCTTTTTCCGCAGCTCGGTCAGGTTCTGCTTGTGCACCAGCGACTCGACCAGGTCGTGACGCGGCATGTTCTGCTTGTGAACGAGGCTTTCCACCAGCCGATGCTTGTGCAGCAGGTCGATGACCTGCTGCAGGCTTTCCTGGAGGCTTTCCTGAATCTTTGTTTGCTCTGTTTCAGACATACCATCGCCCCCTTGTCGTATGCTCACCTGGAAGATGCCAAACATCCAGCGCGATACGTGCCATCTCCACATGGGACAAAAGCCCATGGCGGATCGAAGCCCTGTTATCGGGCGCAGGAAAAACCAGGAAGTCGAAGATTCCGGCCGGGGGGCCGAGAGAGCCGCGCTTTAGCCCGTTTTTCCGCTGTATTCCAGCGGAAAAACCGTCAAGGCCAAAGGCCCATCGAGGGGGTAACCGCTAGAACAAAAAGTTTGATGCGAAACTGCGACAACTATAACTGTCCAAGGTGAAAACCCTTGATAATGAAGACGCCCGAATTGTAATCGCCGCCGGCAACCGCTGTCAATTTGCAGTGCGGGCGGACTGGCCGGCGATTTAGGGTACCTGCACCTGGTTCATGCGGACCAGGATGATTTCCGTTTTGCGCGCCAGCCCGCGCGCATTGCGGTGGCTGTCGTAGTAGCGCGGGCTGGGCACCATCGAGGCCAGTTTGGCGGCCTGCTCGGCGGACAGGTTGGCCGCGCTGGTCTTGTAGTAGTGGCGCGCCGCAGCCTCGGCACCGAACACGCCATTGCCCCATTCGATGACATTGAGATAAATCTCGAAAATGCGGCGCTTGCTCATCATCTGCTCCAGCATCACCGTAATTACCGCTTCCTCGGCCTTGCGCCAGAATGCCCGCCGGGAAGAGAGGAAAAGGTTCTTTGCCAGCTGCTGGCTGATGGTGGAGCCACCGGCGACGATCTTGCCCTTTTTCTGGTTTTTTTCGTAGGCTTTCTGGATGCCTTCCCAGTCGAAACCTTCGTGATCGAGGAATTTCGAGTCTTCTGCCGCGATCAGGGCACGCTTGAGGTTGCCGGAAATCTGATTGTAGGGCACCCACCGGTGGCGCAGCTCCACATCGGGATTTTTGGTTTGCAGCACTTCCAGCCGCTGCTCCATGAAGGCGCTGGTGGAGGGATTGTGGTCCACCCACCACCAGATGTGGGCGAACAGCCACAACTGGTAGAAGAGCACGGCAACAACGAACAGCGCCACGCCGCGCCACAGTAATTTCAGCATGATTTGAGGCGTGCGATGACCGGCTGCGTCAGCGGCCGCACGCCGCGCCACAGCAAGAAGGATTCTGCGGCCTGTTCGACCAGCATGCCGAGGCCGTCGGCGAGATGCTCGGCGCCATTCGCCTGGGCAAATTGCAGAAATGGAGTGAGCCCCTTGCCATACATCATGTCGTAGGCCAGCGCGCCCTCTGCGAATACGTCCGGCGGCAAGGGCGGCAATTGGTCGCTCAGGCTGGCCGAGGTGGCATTGATTACGATGTCGAACTGACGATCGGCCAGTCTGGCATAGCTCCCGCCCTCGATCTGGCCATAAGACGCAAAATGCCGCGCAAGTTCGACCGCCTTTTCCGGCGTGCGGTTGGCAATCGCCAGTTGCGCCGGCTTCTGCAGCAGCAATGGAAGCAGCACGCCGCGCGCCGCCCCGCCTGCGCCCATCAGGAGCACACGCTTGCCCTCGAAAGAAATGCCATGGTTCTCGCTGATGTCGCGCGTCAGTCCGGCACCATCGGTGTTGTCGCCCAGAATCGTGCCGTCGGCCTCGAATTTCAGTGTGTTCACCGCCTCTGCCAGTTGTGCGCGGTCGGTCAGCCGGGTCGCCACTTTCCAGGCTTGCTGCTTGAACGGCACGGTGACGTTCAGCCCCCTGCCGCCTTCCGCCTGAAATGCCTTCACCGCCATGGCAAAGCCGTCCAGCGGCGCCAGCATCGCGGTGTATGTAATATCCTGCCCGGTCTGGCGGGCGAATTCGGCATGGATCAGCGGGGATTTGCTGTGCCCGATGGGGTTGCCGACAACGGCGTAGCGATCAGTCATGCGGCCTCGAACTATAATATGTCACTGGGTGCCGCATTATAAGTCAACCTGCGCTTGATTTGCTTGCACGTTTAGGTTGTAATCCGCTGAATCTTCGGTCACCTTACCCGCCATGGCACATACGCATAAACACCATCACGATCACGGCATCAATCCCGACAGGCTCGGCCGCTTCCAGGCCGCACAGAAGGTCACTTGGGCCAGTGTCGGGGTCAATGTGCTGCTGACTGTGCTGCAGATCGTGGTCGGCCTGTTTGGCAAATCCCAGGCCTTGGTCGCCGATGGCCTGCACTCCCTGTCCGATCTGCTCTGCGATTTCCTGGTGCTGTTTGCCAACCGCCACGGCGCCCGCGACGCGGACGAGGAGCACCCCTACGGCCATGCCCGCATCGAAACCGCCACCACGCTGGCGCTCGGTCTGATTTTGCTGGGCGTCGGCGGCGCCTTGTTCTGGGGTGCGGTAGTGCGCCTGCAAGACCCCGCCAAGCTGCATACGGTTCACGTTGCCACACTCTGGATCGCCATCCTGACCTTGGCCGGCAAGGAAGCATTGTTCCGCTATATGCTGCGTGTCGCGCGCAAGCTGCGCTCGCAGATGCTTGAAGCCAACGCATGGCATGCGCGCTCCGACGCCGCCTCGTCGCTGGTGGTGGTGGCGGGTATCGGCGGCAACCTGCTCGGTTTTACTTCGATGGACATTCTGGCGGCGGTGCTGGTGGCGATAATGATCGCGCGCATGGGCTGGAAACAGGCAGCCCAGGCAACCTCCGAGCTGATCGACACCAGCCTGGACAAGAACGAGGTAGACGCAATCCGCGCTACCCTGCTCACCACTCCCGGCGTTCTCGGCGTGCATGAATTGCGCACCCGGCGCATGGGCGATCGTGCGCTGGTGGACGCGCATGTGCTGGTGAACCCCCATATCAGCGTTTCGGAAGGGCATTACATCGCAGAAAGCGCCAGGGCGCACGTGCTCAAGCAGCATCACGCCCTTGACGTAATGGTGCATATCGATCCGGAAGACGATTCGTCGTCCAAGCCCAACCAGCATCTGCCAAGCCGCGAAACATTGATCGCGTATCTGAAGCAAAGACTTGGGTCGGCGCTGCCCGAACCGGAAAAGACGGTATTGCATTATTTGAACGGAAAAGCGGAAGCGGAAATTTTCCTTCCGGAGGGCCTCCGCCAGGAGCAGATCGCTGCGCTCGAAATGGCGATAAAACATCTGCTGCAGGAAAATAAATTTTTCTCCGTGATCCATTTGCACCAACAGCGCGCACCATAGCGGTGCATGGTTGCCCCAATTTGCACAAATTTGGTGCCGCAAATAAAGGATGCCGATTTATAACCATTTATGGCACAATACTTTTTTTGCATTTTTGCCTGGCATGTTTCATGCTGATTTGCCAGCCAGCAGCAAAATCCAGAATTTGAAGTAAAATTTTGTAAACATTCTTAGACCTTAGGAGATTAAAACATGGCGGTAGCCGACGTTTTGAAAATGATCAAGGACAATGAAGTCAAATTCGTTGACCTGCGTTTTACCGATACCCGCGGCAAGGAACAGCACGTTTCCATTCCCTCCCACGTGGTTGATGAAGGCTGGTTCGAAACCGGCCATGCTTTCGACGGCTCCTCCATTTCCGGCTGGAAAGGCATTCAGGCTTCCGACATGCTGCTGATGGCCGATCCGGAAACCGCCAATCTGGACCCGTTCTTCGACGAATCCACGCTGATCCTTTCCTGCGACGTGGTGGAGCCCGCCGATGGCAAGGGCTACGACCGCTGCCCGCGTTCCATCGCCAAGCGCGCCGAAGCCTACCTGAAGTCTACCGGCGTGGGCGATACCGCTTATTTCGGTCCTGAACCCGAGTTCTTCATTTTCGACTCCGTCACCTGGCACGCCGACATGTCCGGCGCATCGGTCAAAATCGAGTCCGAAGAAGCGGCCTGGGCCTCCAGCGAGAAATTCGAAGGCGGCAACATCGGCCACCGTCCCGGCATCAAGGGCGGCTACTTCCCGGTTCCCCCGGTCGACTCCTTCCAGGATATCCGCTCAGCCATGTGCCTGGCACTGGAAGAGATGGGCGTGCCGGTCGAAGTACACCACCATGAAGTGGCGACCGCCGGCCAGTGTGAAATCGGCACCAAATTCAGCACCCTGGTGAAGCGCGCCGACTGGACTCAGATCCTGAAATACGTGGTGCAAAACGTCGCCCACGCTTACGGCAAGACCGCCACTTTCATGCCCAAGCCGATCGTCGGCGACAACGGTTCCGGCATGCATGTGCACCAGTCGATCTGGAAAGACGGCCAGAACCTGTTTGCCGGCAACGGCTACGGCGGCCTGTCCGAAACGGCGCTGTTCTACATCGGCGGCATCATCAAGCATGCCCGCGCGCTGAATGCGATCACCAACCCCGGCACCAACTCCTACAAGCGTCTGGTGCCAGGCTTCGAAGCCCCGGTTATGCTGGCCTACTCCGCCAAGAACCGCTCCGCCTCGATCCGCATCCCGCACGTCGCCAATCCGAAGGGACGCCGCATCGAAACCCGCTTCCCGGATCCTTCCGCCAACCCGTACCTGTGCTTCTCCGCTCTGCTGATGGCCGGCCTTGATGGCATCCAGAACAAGATCCACCCAGGCGACGCGATGGACAAGAACCTGTACGATCTGCCGCCGGAAGAAGAGAAACTGATTCCGACCGTGTGCTCTTCGCTCGAACAGGCGCTGGAGTATCTGGACAAGGACCGCGACTTCCTGACTCGCGGCGGCGTATTCTCCAGCGACTGGATCGATGCTTTCATCGAACTGAAGATGGAAGAAGTCACCAAGTTCCGCATGACCACTCACCCGGTCGAATTCGCCATGTATTACAGCTTGTAATATCTGGTTCTGCGGCACAAAAAAGGGCGGGGTAACCCGCCCTTTTTTATTTGCATGTCAGCCAACGGCATACCCGAGCGTTGCTAAAATCAGGCATATCCCTTAACCTGAGACTATCATCCGTTTGTCGGGCTACCCCATGAGAATCACGCTGCCTATCCTTTTTTTGTTGCTCCTGAGCCAGGGCGCTTATGCCGATATCTACAAGCGGGTCGACGAAAACGGTCATGTGACTTATTCCAACGCCCCATTCAAGGGCGCCCGGAAACTCGATATCAGCCCCATTCCCGCGAGTGCTCCGCCCAAGCTGAAGCCATCGGCCGCTACGCCGCAGAACTTCCCCCGCGTTGATGGAGAAACCCAGAAGAAGCGCGATGAATCGCGGCGCGGCATTCTGGAGCAGGAGCTGGCCGCCGAGCAGAAATTGCTGGAGGAAGCCAGGAAGGCGCTGGCTGAAGGCGAAGCGGTGCGCCTGGGCGGCGAACGCAATTACCAGAAATATCTTGACCGGGTGCAGGGTTTGAAGGACAACGTTACCCTGCACGAGAAGAATATTGAAGCGCTGAACAAGGAAATCGCCGGTATCCGGTAATCCCTCCCATCCCTGGCGCGACTCTTGCTACACTGTAGCAAACAACCCAGAGACAAGACCTTTCGTGACGCCGAACCCCTTTGCCGGACTGGAACACCTGACCACCGCCGTAATCCTGCTCGATCAGGATCTGCGGATTGCCTATCTCAACCCGTCGGCGGAGAATCTATTCAAACTCAGCCGCAAGCATGTCTCCGGCATGCCGCTGCAACAGGCTTTCGGCGAAACCGAAACGCTTCCCCAAGCCGTCGAATCGGCGCTGCTCACCCGGGCCAGCTTCACCGAGCATGAAATCATCCTGTCCACGCCCGGCAACCATACCCTGTCGGTCAGTTGCACCGTCACCCCGGTTGAAATCGGCGCCGTCAGCCTGATACTGGAATTCCACCAGATCGACAAACAGCTGAAAATCGCGCGGGAAGAGCGTATGCAAATGCAGCAGCAGGCCAACCGCGAACTGTTGCGTAACCTGGCCCACGAGATCAAGAATCCGCTGGGCGGGCTGCGCGGCGCGGCGCAACTGCTGGAACATGAGCTGCCGCGCACCGGCCTGCGTGAATATACCCAGGTCATCATCCAGGAGGCCGACCGACTGCAGAAGCTGATGGACCGGCTGCTCACCCCAAGCCATTTGCCGCATCTGCGTCTCACCAACATTCATGAAGTACTGGAGCGGGTACGCAGCCTCACCCTGGCCGAAACCCCCAAGGGAATCCGCATCCGCCGCGATTACGACACCAGCCTGCCCGAACTGGTGGCTGACCCCGAACAACTGATCCAGGCTGTACTCAATATCGTGCGCAACGCGGTTCAATCGATGCAGGGCAAGGGGGAAATTACCCTGAGCACCCGTGTCGCGCGCCAGGTAACGCTGGCGAAGAAGCGCTACCGTCAGGCGATCCAGGTGCAGATCATCGACAACGGCCCCGGTATTCCCGAGGCCATCCGCGAAAAAATTTTCTATCCCCTGGTTTCAGGTCGCGAGGGTGGCAGCGGCATGGGGCTGACCTTGGCTCAGACCCTGATCAACCAGCACCAAGGAACCATTGAATGTGACAGCCAGCCCGGCCATACCTGCTTTACGCTGCTGCTGCCACTGGCCGATACGGAAGGAGCTCAAAAATGAAAGCTGTCTGGATCATCGACGATGATCACTCAATCCGCTGGGTGCTTGAAAAGGCGCTGACACGGGAGCAGATCGGTTTCCGCTCCTTCTCCTCCGCTCAGGAGGCCCTGGAAGCACTTGAAGACGATGTCCCGCAGGTGGTGGTGAGCGATATTCGCATGCCCGGCACTTCCGGTCTGGAACTGTTGAAGCAAATGAAAGAACGGCTGGCCGATGTGCCGGTCATCATCATGACCGCCTACTCCGACCTGGACAGCGCGGTTTCCGCCTTCCAGGGCGGCGCATTCGAATATTTGCCCAAGCCCTTCGATGTCGACCATGCCGTAGCGCTGGTCCGGCGCGCCCTGGAAGAAAGCCTGCGTCAGGCGGGCAAGCCGGAAGCGGCTGAAACCGCGCCGGAAATTCTCGGGCAGGCTCCGGCGATGCAGGAAATTTTCCGCGCCATCGGTCGGCTGAGCCAGTCCCATGTCACGGTGCTGATCAACGGCGAGTCCGGCACCGGCAAGGAATTGGTGGCGCTTGCCCTGCACCGCCATAGCCCACGTGCCGGCAAGCCCTTTATCGCACTCAATATGGCCGCCATTCCCAAGGATTTGCTGGAATCCGAACTTTTCGGTCACGAGCGAGGCGCGTTTACCGGTGCCCAATCGATGCGCCGCGGACGCTTCGAACAGGCGGACGAGGGCACGCTGTTTCTCGACGAAATCGGCGACATGCCGCCAGAACTGCAAACCCGCCTGTTGCGAGTGCTTTCCGATGGACAGTTCTACCGCGTCGGAGGCCATCAGCCGATCAGCGTAAATGTGCGCGTCATCGCCGCCACCCACCAGAATCTGGAGCAACGCGTCAAGCAGGGGTTGTTCCGCGAGGATCTGTTCCACCGCCTTAATGTGATCCGCCTGCGCTTGCCCCCCCTGCGCGAGCGCGGCGAGGACATCCCGCTCCTGGCCCGGCATTTTCTGCAGAAAAGCGCGCGAGAATTGGGTGTGGAGCCCAAAAAACTCTCACAGTCCGCGATGCGTTATCTCTCGACGCTGGGTTGGAGCGGCAACGTACGCCAGTTGGAAAACGTCTGTCACTGGCTGACCGTAATGGCGCCCGGACAAAACATTGAAATTTCCGACCTGCCCCAGGATTTGCGCGACGATTCGGTCGCCGTACCGGAGAAAGACTGGCGGGAAGCATTGGCACGCGAAGCGGAAATTGCATTCAACCGCGGCGGGAAAAGCGTGATGGATCAGTTTTCCCGCGACTTCGAGAAAATACTGATCACCTGCGCCCTGAAACACACCGGCGGCAGGCGTATCGAGGCCGCCAATCTGCTTGGGCTGGGGCGCAATACGCTGACGCGAAAAATTCAGGAACTGGGGCTGGAACCGAACTCCAGCCCTGAATCCTGAGTTGAAAGTCCCGGGTAACCGCCTTACACTTAGCTCTCAACACACAACACTCATTATCATGCACAAACGCAATCGCCTGTTCGTTTCCATCGCGCTGGCCTACGGGCTGCTCGGTGGCCTGATCGCAATCGTCCGGCTGCTCGACCCCAGCCTGATTCCCGGCAATGTGCCGCGGGCTCACGGCCACATCATGCTGCTCGGCTTCATCCTGATGATGATTTACGGCATCGCCCTGCATGTGCTGCCCCGCTTCGGCGGGTTTCCGCTATATTCCGAGCGCATGGCCGACTGGCAATTGTACCTCGCCAACACCGGCCTGCCGCTGATGGTCGCGGGCTGGCTGGGCTGGCGCGATATGCTGGTGATGACCGGCGGCCTGTTTACCTACGGTGCGATCGTGCTGTTCGGCCTCAACCTGATCCTCACCGTCAGGGGAAAAAACTGATGGGCACGGAAAAATCGATGCCCGAAAAAGATGTTGTCGAAGCGCAGCGCCAAGCCCATTCCCGCATGGCGCAGATGGGCTTCACCTTTTCCCGCGATAATCGCAGTTTCATCATCGCCGCGCAGGGGTACCTGATGCTCGCCGGACTCGGACTACTCATCAATGGCAGCCTTCTCGGCGACGGCGCATCCCGTCCCGCATTTCTCCACCTGTTCACCCTCGGCTTCATGCTGTTCATGATCTACGGCCTCGGCAGCCACATGCTGCCGCGCTTTACCGGCAATCCGATCCGTCAGGGCGCCTGGCCGTGGTTGCAAATGGGATTGGCGCATGTCGGGGTGGCGGGCTATGTGGTTGGCTACCTTGCTGGCTGGCCTGGTCTGGTAATTGTGGGGGCGGTGCTGGCGTGGCTGTCGCTGGCGGTGTTCACGTTCCGGGCCTGGCCGGTGCTGTGGCCGGCTACGGAAACCTGACCCGCCTGAACCGTCAGCGACCGAAACTGTAGTTCGTGTTGAAGTAGCGGACGAGGGTCTGCTTCTCCTCCACCGTCAGGGGCGCCACATTGCGTATCTGCATGTATTCCTGCATGCGCCCGATGCTCGGCGACCAGTCGCTGCGCCGCGACAGCAGGAGGCGCCGCGCATCGTGGCAACTCAGGCACTTTTGCTCAGCAAGCCTTTCCGCTCCATCTGTTGCCGGCTTTAGCCGACCAAGGCGCACCTCTTCGGCGCGCCGGCGATCCATCTCCTGTTTGTCGACGATGCGGGAGGCAAACTTGACCAGGCACACCTCGCCCTCACGAGCCTCCCGGCCGTTGTGTCGCTCGCCCAAGTTAACCAGATGCTCGACGAACTCGCCACTCTTCGTCAGCCGGTTGATGTTGTAGTTGTAGAATTCGGAGAACACAAGGTCGCCGCGCCGGGTGGCGAGAACGGCAAAGGGCGGATCGGTTTCGTCGGGCCGGTCTATGTATTCGATGCGCCCTTTTGACGTGATGCGCCCGAGCTTGTTGCGCCCGGAATCGGCGAACCACAAGGTGCCGTCCGGCGCCAGGGACATTTTCTGGGCGAAGGAATCGGGATGCGGACGGAAAACCTGACGGGGCCCGTTGGCGCGTTGCCGCTCGATGGTGCCGCGGCAGTGGTCGGAGAACCACAGGCTCCCGTCCGGTGCGGGGGTGAGGTTCATGGGGCAACTGCGCTCTCGCTCGAACACCACACGCCAGCGCCCGTCCCGGCCAAGCTGGGCAAGTTTGCCGCGAGAGGCGATTTTCTCTTTCGGATCGGCCGAAGGAACGAGGATCGACACCCACACCCGGTCGCTGCGGTCGATGGCGATGGAGGTTGGCCAGCCCTCATCGAGGGGATAGTCGGTCATCCGTCCTGCCGCGATTCGGCCCACCTTCGAGATGAACGGCTGTCCATGGCCGGCATGCGCCTCTCCCTGGTCGGCCGCGTGATTCCCCGCCATCTGGGCGAACCAGGCCTCCCCTTTGGAATCCACCGCCACCATGACCGGGTGGCCGTCTGTCGAGGCATATTCGACGATCTTGCCGTCTTGCCCCAGCCGACCGATCTTGGCGGCATCGCTCTCCACCAACCAGACGTTGCCCCGCCGGTCGAGCGCCAGGGAAATTGGCTCTGCATTGGGGGTAGGCAGCCGGAAGGACTTGACCGTGCCGTCCTGCGCCAAACGGGAAACGGCGTTGTTGTCCCCCTCGGTGAACCAGATGCCCCCAGCTTTGTCCTCGACGAAAGTATAGGAGCCGAACGGGCGGCAGGCTTCCGCCGATACCGGGGCAAAACCCGCTAGCAACAATAATATCAGTCCGTGCAACTTCATTTTTCTTCCTCCTCTCAGGGTATTTTCAGAATCTGAACACCGCCTCGGCCCGCACAATCCTTCCCTCGGCGCGCCAGAAAAATCCGGACTGATATTTCTTGTCGAACAGGTTGTCCGCCGCCAGGGTCAGATCGACATCCCGGAAGCACCTGGTCAGGGACAGGTCCTCCACATGATAGAGTTCCTGCTGCTGTCAGCGGTAGCTCTTGCCGTCCGTCACGGTATTTGTTCTCGTCGGCGTAGGAGGCGCCCACGTAACGCCGCAGCGCCCAGGATCAGAGGAAAGCCGCGATGGCTTTCACCATGTAAAGTCCCTGAACCGCCTCCTGAACGCCCAGTCGGCCAGGGGAACCAACACCGCCGCCGCCAGCGAGAGCCCGGCCAGCACCAACCCCGCTTCCATGTGGGGAGAATCCGGATGGTAGGCCGCCCGCAGCCCCTCGGCGATGTAAGTGGTGGGCAACAGCAGCGCCAGGTAGTTGAAAGGCGTCCCCAGCATGTCGTAGGAATAGAAGGTGCAGCCGAAGAAGGTCATGGGCATCATCAGGAAGGAAAACACCTCCTGCCCTTTGTCGGGCGTTTCCGGGACCAGCAGCACCACCAGGGTAAAGAGGGAAAACAGCAGCGCACCGGCCAAGACCGTCAGAACCATGTAGCCGACGTTCTGTGGTGCGAGGCCGAAGATTGCCCACACCAGTGCCGCCACCACAGCCCCGCCGGCGAGGCCGTAGCAGATGCCGCCGAACACCAGCGCCGCCAGGATCGTGCGCAGCGAAACCGGTGCGAGCAGCCATTCTTCCATGGTGCGGAAGTAGTAGCCAGAGATCACGCTGCCGCCGACGGTGACGAATGGGCCGGTGACCACGGAGATGGCGACGATACCCGGCGCCATGATCCCGGCATAGCCGCTGCCTTGGGCGGGAAGCATCCCGCCCACCACATAGCCGAACACGAACAGGTAAACCGCCGGCTGGACTAGCATCCGTACTGCGGTAAGCTTGAAAGCCGCAAGATTGGCGGCGGCATTCCGGTGCAGTAACGCGAGCAGGAATTTCACGAACATCCTCCCACCGCGCGCCGGAATGCCGCCGCCACCCCACCCAGCTCCGAGGCTGCGCACCCGGCTCCGTGCGCCAGGTCTGCCACGGTTCCCTCCGCTACCAGCCGACCGCCGTGGAGGATGCCGACCCGGTCGCACAGCCGCTCCGCCTCTTCGAGGTAGTGGGTGGAGAGGAATACGGTGCCGCCCCGGCTACGGAATTCCCCGGCCTTGTCCCAGAGCAGGGCGCGGACATCGGGATCGAGGCCGGCAGTGGGCTCGTCGAGAATCAACAGTTCGGGCTCGGTGAGAAACGCCTTGGCCAGCATTGCCTTGCGCTTGGTGCCGCCGGACAGGCGCAGCACCGACTCGGTCGCCTTCCCTTCCAGCCCGAGCAGCGCGAGCCATTCCTCCACCCGCGGGGCATAGTCCTTTTTCGCCAGGCCGGCAAAGCGGCAATGGAAGACCAGGTTCTGCCGCACGTTGAGGCAAGTATCGAGATTGTTTTCCTGGGGCACCACGCCGATGCGCCGTTTGATCTCAGCCGGACGCGCCATGGTGTCCAGGCCGAGAATGTGGATCCGGCCGGCGGTGGGGCGCAGCAGTGTCGCCAGCATCTTGATGACCGAGGTCTTGCCCGCTCCGTTGAGACCGAGCAGGCCGTAAATTTCGCCGTGTCGGACGCGCATCGACAGCCCTTCCACCGCCTTCACGCCGGATGGATAGATCACCGTTGCTTGGTCGACGACCACTGCCGCCACGGCTAGCCACCCCCCAGGAAAGCCCTGAGACGCGACTTCCCGGCCTCGTCGGTGGCGGCGCAGTCGAGCATGGCAGTCGTCTCCCTGGCGATTTTCTTGGTGAAGGCGCAGTGGCTGGCGGAGGGCTCGGCGATGTCGCCCCGGCGCAGCAGCGACTGGGCCGGGCATTCGCCGCCGCAGTCGTAGCGAACGTCGCAGCCGGCGCATCTCGGGCGCTGTTCCACCGAGTTGCCCTTCAGCCGCGCGGCAACCTCGCGGAAAACCGGGCCGGGAAAATCGGGGTCGTGGACGCTGCCCATGCGGAAGGCATCCGCACCGACGAAATGGTCGCAGGGATACACGCCCCCGTCCGCCGCCACCGCCAGGATGCCCTCGCCGACGGCGCAGGGATAGAGGTACCGTTTGCCCAGCAGCCGGTGGGTGGCGACCTTGCAAAGCTCATTGGCCACCACCGGTTTTTCTCCGGTCAGGATGCTTTCCAGCGCGGCGCGGTTGAGACGGCCATAGCCCGCCGTCCAGGCACGCAGGCTTTCGCCCCGCCACTCCGCCGCCAGCGCTGCGGGGGCGATGCGCAGGGACTCAGCACCGAGGCCATCGAGATAGCGGGCCGCGTCTTCCAGGCCGGCGGCATGCCGTTCCAATACCGTTCCCCGCAGGGCGAAGGGAATGCCCGCCTCGCGCAGGCGCCGGATATTCGCCAGCACCGTGCTGTGGACGTCGCCGGCGCCGTCCTTGAAGCGCCGGCCCGCGTTGGTGACGGCGGCATCCCCGTCGAGGCTGACTGCGATGTGGCGTACGTGCGCCTTGAGGAACGCCAGCCGCTCGTCGTCCAGCAGGGTGCCGTTGGTGGTGAGGCAATAGACGAAGCGCACGTCCCGTTGCGCCGCGAGCCGCTGCCCGTAGGCCACGGCCTCCTTCATCAGCTCGAAGTTCAGCAGCGGCTCGCCGCCGAAGAAGGAAACCGCCAAGGTTCCCCCCGCCAGCGGCAGTAGCCGGTCGAAGGCGGCACGCATGATCTCCGGCTTCATCAGGGAGGCGCCTCGGCCGAAATCCCCGCCTTGGGCATAGCAATAGCCGCAGGCGAGGTTGCAGTCCTGGGAGATCACCAGGTAGAGGTTCCTAAGCATGGGCGACGTCTCCGGCGGCGCCGATGAACTTCCGGATGTTGGCGTACAGGCGCTCCCGTTTTTCCGCCTGCCCCACCGCCGCGAGAAAGCGCCTGATTGCGGCCTCGGCGCAGCGTTTGGTCAGCAGGCAATGGCGCGGGTCGGGCCGGGACACGCCGCCGGTGGCGAAGTAGGCGTGGGCGTAGCAGGAACCGCCGCAGAAATACCGTGCCCAGCATGCGGCGCATTCGCCGATGCTGTCCACTTCCAGGTCGGCGAACGTCGACCACACTTGGCGGTAGTCCTCGCTGTCGGTTTCGGTCACCTTGCCCATGTAGAACTCGGGAATTCCCGCCAAGCCGTGGCAGGCGTAGAGGGAACCGTCGGCGGTGACGGCCAGGTCACGGCCGGCGTTGCAGTGACGGCGGAGCTTGCGGCGGGTGAGCAGGTTGGCGACGACGTTGACCGCTTCCTCGGTGCCGCCTTCTTCCAGCGCGCGGTCCACGGCGGCCTCGGTCAGCGCCTCGTGCTGGCACACGAAGTTTTCGAACTGCTCGGAGCCGATGGCGGCAGGGTTGTCCGGGGGCGTACCGGCCGGAGTCAGGATGGCGCCGTCCGTGCCCAGCCCTCGCAGGTGTTCGAGGGATTTGGTGTAGAGTGGGACAGCGGCGCCGGCGAGGGTGCCCTTGATTGTCAGCTTGGCCTTGCATTGGGCTTTTAGCCGCCCGAGGTTCCCGGCGATCCGGTCATAGGAGCCACCGCTGGCGCGGCGCCGGTACAGGTCGTTGATCTCTTTCGGCCCGTCCAGGCTCACCGTGACTGAAGAGAAATGTTCGTCCAGGAAGGCGAGAATCTCCCGGTTGAGCACGGTGCCGTTGGTGGTGATGCTGAAGGAAATCTCCACCCCCCGCTCCACCTCCAGTTGGCGTCCGATCTCCACCGCCTTCCTGACGGTGCGGAAATTGAGCAGGGGTTCGCCGCCGTAGAAGGCGACGGCGTATTGCCGGCCCGGTTCGATGAAGAAGCGGCGGAAGGCGGCCTCGGCCACCTCCGGCGCCATCATCATGCGGGGGTTGGCAACGCGCCCGCGGTCGTTGTAGCAGTAGGCGCAGTCGAGATTGCAGTCGTGGGCGACATAGAGGCAGAGGCTGTCGGTTTCGCCCCAGATCTTGCGGATCGCGGGCGTGGCGGCGGCGTGTGCCGCTTCTTCCTGGACGGTGGGCTCCACCTCCGGCGGCAGGGGGCCGTTGCCTTGCAGATAGGCGCGCACCCCCTTCGCCTGTGCGGCGGGCAGCCTGAACAACCGGTAGCTCGATGGGAAGAACAGGACCGCCGTTCCGTTCCCCTCGATCAAGTGGAAATCACGAAACACGGGCTGCTTCCACCCCCTTGCTGCCATATCGGCGGGACACGGCGGTGCCCAGCCGGTCCATGAGTGCTTCCCGGCTGTCCGGCGACTGTACCAAGGCGACGATGTCGGGCAGGATTTCCTCGATCACGGTCTTGATGTAGAGGCAATGACGTTCCACCGGCGGGTCGATGTCGCCATACTGGGCATGGGAATACTTGGCGCAGGAACCACCGCAGAGGTAGCGCGCCCAGCAGTCGCGGCAGCCTTCCCGGTTGTCCACGGTGGCATCGACGAAGCGCTGCCGGATTGCCCGGTAGCGCTCGTTCTCCCGCAGGGCGGGGTCGGCAACGTTGCCCATCTTGAATTCCTCGGTGCCGACGAAGCGGTGGCAAGGGTAGACGTCCCCCTCGGCGGTCACCGCCAGGAGGTTGGTGCCCGCATTGCAGTGGTAGAGGGCATGGCTGCGGGAAATGAAATAGAACAGGATGTAGAATGGATACTCGAAGGCCACCGGCTGATCGCCTTCGATGAAGCTGCGCAGCCCCTTGCGGTTGACCTCGACGATCTGCTCGATGAAGCGCCGGTACTGGTAGTCGTCGAGATAGAGCGGGCTGTCCTCGGGCACGTCCGCGTTCACTACGCCGATGCCGCCCGGCTTGAAGGATTCCAGGTGGTCGTAGATTTCGGCCACCCGGTCGAAGCCGGCGCGGGTGACGATGGTGCGGAACGCCCAGTTGAAGCATCCGTCCTCCGTGAACTTGCGGATGTTCTCGGTCGCCGAGGCATAGACGCTGTCGCCGCACTTGCTCATACGCTGGCAGTCGTTGAGGTCCGCAGGACCATCCAGGCTGAAGGTGACGTCATTTATGTGGTCGCGGAAAAACTGCACGATCTCCTCGCTGTAAAAGGTGCCGTTGGTAACGATGCCGAGGGAGACGTCGGCCTTGCCCTCTTCGCGGAAGCGCTCGGAGAGCTCGGCGGTTTGCTTCATCGTGCGGAAGTTCATCAGCGGTTCACCGCCGAAGAAGGTGATGAAGTGCTTGCCCTCGCCGCCGCCGAAAAACGTGTCGAAGGTGCGGTTCAAGGTCGCCTCGTCCATCCTGCCGCGGCGACCGTATTCGCCCTCCCCGCCGTAGCAGTAGGCGCACTTCAGGTTGCACTCTTGGGACAGAAAGAGGTAGAGCCCGGCGACCTTTTCCTTGATTTCTGCCGGCGTTCGCAACGTCTTGGCGGCAGGCGCCTTGCGGCAGTAGCTTTCCATGAAGGTACGCGCCTCCTCCCAGCGTCGTTCCTCGAACTCCTCCGAAAGAGGTTCGCCCCGTTCCACCCGCCTCAGTACCATGTGCGTATCCTCGTCAATTTTGAACACCGCGACGGGTTGTGTCAGAAACAGATATGCCTGATCGCCCTTGGTAAAGACGTGAAAATCCCTTGTATCAATCATGTTGCACCCTTTGTGAAGAAAGTTGCCCGTCCATTTCTTCGGTCTACATCGCTTTGTTATTGGAACATAAAGCTCTTACAACTCCGGACCACAACCACATATACTGCCTCCCTGCGTACCGCAGCAGGTCATCGTGGTCATTTTTTCAAACGCTTCGTTGCAACCTTCAAGGGATTCAAAAACGATTTCTTCAATTTCCATGGCTGTTTCCTTTCAAATTAAACTTACGTTGTGAAATGGCCGGGCATTAATCGGTAGCGTATGAAATGGGAAACGGGTGGGCTCAGAATTTGCCGTTTACCCCGAGCCAGAAATTCCGCTCGTCGGCGAACTCGTATTCCCACTCGGTATAGCGTTTGTCGAACAGGTTGTTGATGGCTGCAAAGGCTTCCCACTGGCCTATGCCACTTGATACTGGAAGCTTTGCGGACGCCTTGGCATCGGCGACGAAATAGCCCGGTGCGCGGTGGTCAGGTGTATTGCGGTCGGTGAAGAATCGCTCGCTTACGTAGCGACCGCCCACGCGGGCGTCCCAAGTCTTGTTCGGCGTGTAGACGACCCCGAGGTTGAGCTTGTGGGGGGCGACGCGCTGGACCTCTTTGCCTACGGTTAGGGGATCGGTGGGGTTCTCCTTGATCTTGGAGTCGGTGTAGGCGTAGTTCACGTAGGGCTGCCATCCACCCGGCAGCTTCCCTTCCAGTCCGATTTCGAGACCGTCAACGGTGACCTTGCCGATGTTTTGATACTGGTTTCTGACCGGAGCGGAGCTAACCCGAACGGACGAAATCTTGTCCCGATAGTCGGTATGGAACACGGCAGCCCGCAAAGATGCCCAGCCCAGGCGCTGGTTAAGTCCGATTTCGTAGGAGGTAGAGCTTTCAGGCTTGAGGTCCGGGTTTTCAAGCCAAGTACCGCCGCTGATGAACTTAAGGTAATTCAGCGCGGGTACATAGGCAGTTCCAGCCGAGGCATAGAATGAAGTGGCCGGTGAAAGATGGTATCTTAGCCCGGCACGCGGGTTGAAAACCGTTTCGGTCGAATCTTTGTATCTTGGCACGCCGTTCCTGCTGTCGCCGAAGAGGGATATCCGGTCGAACCTTCCTCCCGCAATAAGCGTCCATGCATCGGAGAAACGATGTTCGTCCTGAACGAAAAAGCCGGTCATCTCGCTCTTTGTGATGTCGACTCTTGTCGTGTTGGCCAGAACATCCGTATTGGTGGCCTTGTGCTCGCCGGTGTCGTGGGAAAGCCCTAAGGTCAACAGGTTGTTGGAGCTCAAGCGCAGGTCGGCCTGCCCCTCCAGGGAGTCGGAGTCGCTCACCCGTTCATTCGTCGAGGCCAGAATCAGGCTGCCCATGTTGCCGTTATAGACTTCGTCATCGTACAGGCCCAATGCCTTCACCCGCGATTTTCTGTAAAAAACCTTAAAGGTGGCCCTGTCATTCAATTCGTGGCGATACCCCAGCGTCATGGTTTCGCCATCGTTGTTCAGGCGGTCGTTCGGGTGGCCGCCGAGCTGAGCAGAGTTTGTCCGGTACGACAATGCGCTGACAGTCAGTTCCTGATTGGCGGAAGGATGGATCCCGGCCTGGAAGCCCGCCTTGCTGTCTGTCCAATCCCGTGCCGCGAGGTCTTTGCTGCCCCCTGAGTCTGGATTGGGTTGGGCGATATAACCATCGGTACGGAAATCGGATACCGACAGGCGGAAGTCAACCGTGTCATTGGCCGTGCCCATTGCCGCGCCAAGGGTTTGGGAATTGTGCGATCCGGCGTTTGCGACCACCTCCGCACCCGCCGGGCCGCTCCAGCGTTTCGGCAGGACGTTGATTACCCCGCCTACCGCGCTCGGACCATAAAGAGCCGAGGCCGGCCCGCGGACAACCTCGATGCGCTCGATATCCTGCGCCGCCAGGAAGTTGAGTCCGCCACGCCCATTGATAGCCGAGACGACGGAATCGGTGGCCATGCCATCCACCAGTACCTGCGTAGTCTGACCGGCAAAGGAACCGCCGACGCCGCGGAGAATAATCATCCCGGCACCGCCGGTAGCCGGGCTGGCGTTTACATCGACCCCTTCCACCTGTTTGAGCAATTCCTCCGTCTTGCGGGGTTGTTGACGAGCGATATCGCGGGCATCAATGACACTCACGCTCGCAGGCACATCAGTGATTTCCCTTTCGGTCTTGGTGGCCGTCACCACAACTTCGGGTAGAAGTGCGGATTTTCGGGCGGCGGCAGCGGCCTCGGATTTTTTTTCCCCATCGCTCTGAACAGTAAAGGTGTTCGAGTCCGTCATCCGATAAGTGAAGTGCGTTCCCTTGAGTAGACGCTTGAGCGCCTCTTCGGGCATATAACTGCCGCTGACGCCTTCGGTGCGCTCGCCTTGCAGGGCGTCGGTGGCGAACAGCAACTGGGAATTGGTCTGGCTGGCTAGGGCCTTGAGCGCAGAGGAAAGCCCCTGTGGCGGGATGTTGACCGTTGCCTTGGCCGGATCGGCAAAGGCCAGATTCGCCGCCAGCATTGAAGCGGCCATCAGCGCGGAAACCCCGGCAATGCGCGGGAAAGAGACTAGCCAGCTCGTGGCTGGACGCAACGCCCCCCTCAACTTCTTTTTCATTTTTTCTCCCTGGTGCGTTTCGGATTAAAAGATGCCGCTATCCTGTATAAGACGAATCGGGAAGAAAAAACCTGACGTCCCCGCGCAAAAAAATTTTGCCGGGAAGGGATACGGCCTTGGGAAAAGGGCTACGGGATTCTATTTAGAAGGTCTGGAGCAGCCGCGGCGAAGTCGCCGCAACGGGGCGGGAGAGGGTGATTGTGCTGCCGGTGCGTTCCGCCTGGAGCGGCAGCACTTGCTGGAGAGCCAGGAGAAGGCCGTCCAGGTCGCCGGCATTGAAGACGCCACTGACTTTGAGGGTGCCAAGAGACGGATCGGCGATGACGATGCGGCGGTCGTGGTAGCGCTCCAGTTCGCGCACCACTTCCGCGAGCGGCGTACCATCGAAAACCAGTTTGCCGTTGCGCCATGCGGTCACGGTCTTTTCGTCGGCGGGCGATACGGTTGAAAGGCCATTTTCGGAGTAGAAGGCCTGCTGCCCCTTGGACAGGGCAAGGGTGGTGCCGGCATCGCTTCCCACCTTGCCCTCGCCGAGCCGGACTTCCACCGCGCCGTTGAGTACGGCTACCGCCACGCGGCGGTCGTCCCTGCGCACGTCGAACTGGGTGCCGATGTCGCGGATGACGCCGTTCCCCGCACCGACCTCGAAAGGCCTTTCTTCATGCGCCACGGTAAACAGCGCTTCGCCTTTCTCCAGCCTTACCTTGCGCAGCTTCGCCGACATTTCCACCGTCAGCAGGGTATCGGTGCCGAGTTGCGCCACCGACCCGTCCGGCAGGGTAATGCCCCTTTGCTCGCCTTTCGCCGTGCCATAGGATTGCATGGCTGCGCCATCGATGCCGAACCAGCCGATCCCGACTGCGATCAGCAAAGCTGCGGCGGCGGAAAGCTGCGGCCAGCCGAAGGAAGAAAACCCGCGCAAGGGGCGGCTCGCCGCTCTGGGCCGCGAAGCAACCCCGACCGATTGAAATTGCCCTTTCAGCCCATCCAGTTCCTCCCACATCAGGCGGAGCCGGTCGTACTCCCGGCGGTGGACATCGCTTTCCGACAGCCAGGCTTCGAAGCTTAGCCTCTCCCCTTCGGAACAATCGTCCGCCCGCAGCCGCGCGAACCAGTACGCGGCTCGCTCGCTTGCCGCGGCGTCCTGCTGTGAGCCGAAATTGTCTATCGCTGCCATCGAGTCCACTGCTTCCAATCTGCGAAATGGCACAAGCCGGAATCGAATTTCGGACAATTCAAGCATGTTGTCAAGCAAGGAATGGAAAAAAGAGGCTGCGGGGTCAGTCCGCCGCGTCCAGGCTTTTGCGGCAATGGGCGACGGCCTTGATGATGTGCTTTTCTACCATGTTCTTGGAAATGCCCATTTCAACGGCAATTTCCAGGTAGCTGCGATTTTCAAACTTGTGCATCAAAAAGGCCTGCCTGCATTTGGGCGGCAGTTCCGCAATGGCCTTTTTCAAATGGCCGAGACGCTGCTGGCCGTAGACGATGGCCTCCGGTCCCGGAATTTCGGAAGGCAGGTCTTCAGCCAGTGCAATCTCGTCCATCTGGTCCGCGCGGGGCTGGGAGTTTCTATAAGCATCCACGGTAAGATTGAGCGCCGTCCTGTAAAGAAAGCCGCGGGGGTGGCGGACATGATAACCGTCTTCGAGCGCCAGCATGCGTGCGAAGGACTCTTGGGCAATCTCGTCGGCATCTTCGCGATTGCGGAGCTTCGACGACAGAAACCTCCGTAGCTCGTCGTAGTATTGCCTGTACAGGATACCGATATTTTTTTTAGTCTCGGACATAAGGCCTCGGGAGACCCTCTTCGGGAGTTTTTCACCCCGGTCGGACAACGAGCCTCAATCGCAGCAATATACAAACCTTTTTGCTGTGCCGCAATAAATATGTTTAAAACCAATATGATACCGTGTCATTTGACACGTTTTGTGGGAAAACGCACAGCAAGGCAAGGAATTTCCGGCGCCATTTTGCCTTCTTGAATGGCAGGGGAAGCCGGAAGAGTGGGGGCCTGCGAGGAACAAAAGGGCGGCGGAGAGAAATATCCGCCAGAAGCCTGTCGGGCTTGAAGAATCGAAGTGAAGCGGGTTAAGCAGGCAAGACGCGAAGCGGATTTTCAGCCGATTTATTTTAAGTCCGACAGGCGCCTAGAATTCCACCATCACCGGAGCGTGGTCTGACGGCCGCTCCTGCTTGCGCGCTTCCTTGTCGATTACGCAGGATTTACAGGATTTTGCCAGTGCCGCGCTCAGCAAAATATGATCGATGCGCAGACCCATATTGCGCTGGAAAGCATTCATGCGGTAATCCCACCAGGAATAGATTTTTTCCGGCTGTTCGAACAGCCGGAAACTGTCGGTCAATCCCAAATCCACCAGCCGCCGGAAGGCTTCGCGTTCGGGCTGGCTGAACAGCACCTGCCCTTCCCAGGCTTTCGGATCGTGAACGTCGCGTTCCTCCGGGGCAATATTGAAATCCCCCAGTAGCGCGAGGCCAGGGTGATGCGCCATCTCCTCCTTGAGCCACACAACCAGCGCGTCGAGCCAGCCGAGCTTGTACTGGAACTTGTCGGAATCCACGCTCTGGCCATTGGGCACATAGACATTGATGATCCGCACACCGGCTATGGTCGCCGCCAGCACGCGTTTTTGTTCGTCGGCGAACCCGGGGATTGCTGTCACCACTTCCGAAGCCGGGGTTTTACTCAGTATCGCGACGCCGTTATAGGTCTTCTGGCCGCTGAACAGAGGCTGATAGCCAGCGGCGAGGATTTCAGCGGCGGGAAAGTTCTGGTCCTCCTGCTTGGTTTCCTGCAGGCACAGCACATCCGGCTGATGGGCTGCAAGCCAATCCAGAACCTGGGGCAAACGAACTTTAAGGGAATTGACGTTCCAGGTGACCAGCTTCATGAACGGCGGCTATTTGCTGCCCGCCGCAGGACTCGGCTCGTTGCCCTTGGCTTCGGTTTTCGCCGGCGCGTTCGGCTTGAGCTTCAGCGCAGGGGCGCTTCTGGGGTAACCAGCTTCGTCCAGTGCGGCATCCCAGGCTGAAGCTTCATATCCTTTCAGGCGGATAATCCTGCCGACTGCCAGCACCGGCACTTCCACGCTGCCGACCAGCTTCTTCAACTCCGTCTGGACGTCAGGCGTGCCGGCGTCCTTCTCGCTGAATGGGATGCCGCGCTTGATCAGGTGTTCGCGCGCGCTGGTGCAGGCCTCGCCACATCCGGAGTTATACAGGGTGACCGGAAAATTTTTTGCCGCCATGCGGATGGCATAGGGCAGAGAATCGTTGTCCGGCGGCTGGACATTCAATTGTTTTTCTTCGATTTTCCTGGCGGAAGCCGGCGGAGGCTGGTCGGTGTAATGCACTTTGCCTTCGGCGTCCACCCAGCGATAAAGCGGGGCGGATTGAGCCGAATATACCGCGAACATGCAGAAAATGCAGAAAAGGACGGCGAGCTTCATATTCGCAGCCCATGCAGGCGTTTCTGGTAATAGGCTTTGAGGATCAGGATGCCGATCGTCGCGCCGCTGACGAAGGCGCCCAGCGCCACCAGCAGGATGAATGAAAACGGTTTTGGCGCTTTAACCGGGTCAGCTCGGTTTGCCTTCTCCAGTTCGCGCTGCAGGTTCGCCATCTCCGCCCGCGCAGTTTCCAGCTCTTTTTGCGCAGCTTCCAGTTCGGTCTGGTTCCGATCGGGCTTCTCCTCTGGGGGCTTCTGGATAATCAACAGCTTGCTCAGCACCCAGCCGGTCTCGCCCTCCGGCGTTCTGACCCTTGTATAATCCTGGTCGGTTTCGAGCACCTTTACTTCTGATTTTGGCGGCAATACTTTGATAATGCGATAATTTTCCGCTTTTCCGCTGCGCATGTTGACCCCGTTGGCTTCCACCACCTGCGCGGTTTGCGCCATCGCCGTTCCACCCCATAGCAGCGCCGCTATAATAAAAAGAAAAATTCTCATTTGTTCAGCCTGTTATGTGACTATGTTTAAGTAATATCACAAGTAAAATAAAAAAGGCAAGCTTTTTTTTATTTTTTTAGAGTGATGCGCCCTGTCTTCAAGCCGGGGCACATCAGATTCCGGTCATGCCACTATGGCGCAACAGCGCGTCAATGCTCGGTTCGCGGCCGCGAAAGGCGGTAAATGACTCCAGCGCGGAGCGGCTGCCGCCCATGCCGAGAATCTCGCTCCAGAAGCGGTGGCCCACTTCCTCGCTGAGCACGCCGTTTTCCTCGAACAGGCTGTAGGCATCCGCCGACAGGACTTCCGCCCACTTGTAGCTGTAATAGCCTGCCCCGTATCCGCCGGCGAAGATATGCGAAAAATTGTTGGGGAAACGATTGTAGTCGGGCGGGAACACCACTGCGACGCGGCGGCGGATTTCATCCAGCAGTTGCAGCGCGGTCTTGCCGCTGTCGGGATCGAAATCGTAGTGCAGGTGCATGTCGAACAGCGAAAATTCGATCTGGCGCACGGTCTGCATGCCGCTCTGGAAATTCTTGGCGGCGACCATCTTGTCGAATAATGCATGCGGCAAAACCTCGCCGGTTTCCACCTGCTTCGCCATGTGGCGCACCACCTCCCACTCCCAGCAGAAATTCTCCATGAACTGGCTGGGCAGTTCCACCGCATCCCATTCCACCCCGCTGATGCCGGATACGCCGAGATCCTCGATACGGGTGAGCAGATGGTGAAGGCCGTGGCCGAATTCGTGGAACAGGGTAATCACTTCGTCGTGGGTGAACAATGCCGGTTTGTTGCCGACCGGGGCGGAGAAATTGCAATTGAGGTAGGCCACCGGCACCTGGACCGCACCGTTCTTCCTGCGCCGGGAGATGGCGTCGTCCATCCAGGCGCCGCCTCGTTTATGGTCGCGAGCGTAGAGGTCGAGGTAGAACTGGCCGACCGGCTCGCCGTTCTTGTCGCTCAACGTATAGAAGCGCACGTCCCCATGCCAGACCGGCGCCGGCGTGGGCGCAATGGTCAGGCCGTAAAGTGTTTCCACCACCTTGAACATGCCGGGCAGCACCTGGGTTTCCGGGAAATACTGCTTTACCTCGTTGTCGGAAAAAGCGTAGCGCTTGAGGCGGAGCTTTTCCGCCGCGTAGGCGACGTCCCATGCCTGCAGGTCAGCCAAGCCCAGTTCGGCGCGGGCGAACTCTTTCAACTCGGCAAAATCGCGTTCGGCATAAGGCTTGGCCCGTGCCGCCATATCCTCGAGAAAATCCAGCACCTGCCGGGGCGATTGCGCCATTTTGGTTGCCAGGGAAATATCGGCGTAATGGTCGAAACCCAGTAGTTGTGCCGCCTCCCGGCGCAGTTTGACGATTTGCGAAATCAGCAAGGTATTGTCCCAATCCGTCTTGCCGAATTCGGAGGCGCGCGTCACATAGGCGCGGTAGATTTGCTCGCGCAAACTGCGGTTGTCGGCATACTGCATCAGCGGGAAATAAGAGGGCATGTGCAGCGTAAATTTCCAGCCCGGCTTGCCGTCCTTCTGCGCCGCTTCGCGTGCCGCTTCCAGCGCGTCATCGGGCACCCCGGCCAGTTCGGCCCGATCCTCGACGAACAGCGCGAAATCGTTGGTGGCGTCGAGCAGGTTTTCCTCGAACTTGGCGGAAAGCGCCGACAATTCTTCCTGAATCGCCTTGAAGCGCGCTTTCTGGTCTTCCGGCAGTTCGGCGCCGCCCAAGCGGAAATCACGCAATTCGTTTTCGATGATCTTTTTGCGCGGCGCGGACAATGCGGCAAATTCAGGCGAGCCGTGCAGCGTCTTGTATTTGCCGAACAGCGCCAGATTCTGCGACAGGTCGGCGTAATAGGCGGTAATTTTCGGCAGGTTTTCGTTGTATGCCTCGCGCAGTTCCGGGCTGTTCATCACCGCATTGAGGTGGGAAACCTGCCCCCAGGCGCGGGAAAATCTTTCATTGGCATCCTCCAGCGGCTGCACGAAATCATCCCAGCCCGCGGCAGCGGAGGTCACCAGGCTATCCACCAATGCGCGGTTTTCCGTCAGCAGGGCATCCACTGCCGGGGTGATGTGTTCGGGTTTGATTTCGGGGAAACGGGGCAGGCCGGAGAAGTCGAGCAAGGGGTTCATTTGAGGCGCCTCTGGTTAGGTAAAACGGGAACGGATTATACTACGGGGACTAACCTCATATTGGCTCAGGATCATGCAAAATCAAGCCGGCTCCAACATCGCGCCCTATCAGGGCATCTTCCCGCAAATCGACGCTTCGGCCTACATCCACCCCAGCGCGCAGATCATCGGCGACGTGGCGCTCGGCGAGCGCGCCTCGGTGTGGTGCAACACCGTGGTGCGCGGCGACGTCAACCTTATCCGCATCGGCAACGAGACCAACATCCAGGATCTCTGTACCCTGCACGTCAGCCATCGCCGCGCGGACAACCCCGATAGCGGCGCGGCGCTATTGATCGGCGAGCGGGTCACGGTGGGCCACAACGTGATCCTGCACGGCTGCGAAATCGGCGACGAATGCCTGATCGGCATGGGTTCGATCGTGATGGATAAAGTCGTCATGCAGCCGCGCGTGCTGCTCGGCGCGGGCAGCCTGGTGCCGGAAGGAAAAGTGCTGGAAAGCGGCAATTTATATCTGGGCCGCCCCGCCAAGCTGTTGCGTGCGCTCACCGGGGAAGAGCTGGCGCATTTCGCCTACTCGGCGGCGCATTATGTCAGGCTGGCGAACAACCACCGCCAGGGTTAGAAAAATCGATTCCGCTCGATCCAACAAGGAAAATCATGGCCATCAAAATCGTCGCCACCACCCCGTTCACCGACCAGAAACCCGGCACCTCCGGCCTGCGCAAGAAAGTCGCGGTGTTCCAGTCGCCGCACTACCTGGAAAATTTCGTCCAGGCCATTTTCGACACCATTGCCGCCCCGCAAGGCAGCACGCTGGTGCTGGGCGGTGACGGGCGCTATTTCAACCGGGAAGCGATCCAGGTCATCGTCAAAATGGCGGCGGCCAACGGCTTCGGCAAGATGCTGGTGGGCCAGGGCGGCATCCTGTCGACGCCGGCGGCATCCTGCGTGGTCCGCAAATACCATACCTACGGCGGCATCATTTTATCCGCCAGCCACAATCCGGGCGGCCCGGACGGTGACTTCGGCATCAAGTACAACACCGACAACGGCGGCCCCGCGCCGGAAAAAATCACCGAGGCGATTTATGCGCGCAGCAAGGCGCTGGCGAGCTACCGGATTTTCGAAGCGCCCGACGTGGCGCTCGATCAAACGGGTAAATTCGCCTTGGGCGGCATGGCGGTGGAGGTAATCGACCCGGTGGCGGACTATGCCGAACTGATGGAATCCCTGTTCGATTTCGACGCCATTCGAACCCTGATCCGCGGCGGCTTTCGCCTGTGCTTCGACGCCATGCATGCGGTCACCGGCCCCTATGGCCATGAAATTCTTGAGCGGCGCCTGGGGGCGCCGGCGGGCACGGTGATCAACGGCGTGCCGTTGCCCGATTTCGGCGGTGGCCATCCCGACCCGAACCTGACTTACGCCGATGAACTGGTGGAGATCATGTACGGGGCAAACGCCCCGGATTTCGGTGCCGCCTCCGACGGCGACGGCGACCGCAACATGATCCTGGGGCGGCACTTCTTCGTCACCCCGTCCGACAGCCTGGCCGTGATCGCCGCCAATGCCGGGCTGGTGCCCGGCTATGCCGCCGGATTGGCCGGCGTGGCGCGCTCCATGCCGACCAGCGAGGCCGTCGACCGCGTCGCCGCGAAGCTCGGCATCCCCTGCTACGAGACTCCTACCGGCTGGAAATTTTTCGGCAATCTGATGGATGCGGGCAAGGCCACCCTGTGCGGCGAAGAAAGCTTCGGCACCGGCTCCAGCCATGTGCGGGAAAAGGACGGCCTGTGGGCAGTGTTGTTCTGGCTGAACATCCTGGCGAAACGCGGCCAGCCGGTGGAGGAAATCGTCTATAGCCACTGGGCCGAATATGGCCGCAACGTTTATTCCCGCCACGATTACGAAGGCCTGCCGGGCGATGCGGCGAACGGTGTGATGACCCACCTGAAAAGCCGGTTTGCCGAACTGCCGGGCAAACAGTTCGGTGCCCGGCAAGTGAAATTCTGCGACGACTTCAGCTATACCGATCCCATCGACGGCAGCGTGAGCGCCGGACAGGGCTTGCGCATCGGCTTCGCGGACGGCTCGCGCATCGTCTTCCGCCTTTCCGGCACGGGCACCGAAGGCGCGACGCTAAGGATCTATCTGGAAGCCTTCGAGCCCGACGCCGCAAAGCACCATCTGGATGCGCAGCAGACGCTCGCCGAGCTGATCGGGATTGCGAATGAGTTGTCGGAGTTGAAATTGAGGACGGGGCGGGATACGCCGACGGTGATTACTTGAGCCATCTTAATCCAGCGCCGCTTGTAACAGCCAGAACAAATATCTATATTGGTTCAATTGTCATAAAACTCACAGCAGGGGCAACATCGCGATACAAAATTAATCGAGTCTGCCCTTATTTTCTCTGTTTCAGGGAATGCTGGATTAACCGATTTTGACCATAATTTTTCCATTAAAGGGGTACTCATCATGGCTTCGAAAATGCCTGCAGCCCATGATGCAAACGATACTCGCATCACAATCAGCATGGCCGAGCAGCAGCAATATCATAAGCCGTTGCAGTGTGAGTATTGTGAAGCGTTGGTACTGTTCGTCAATGCTTTCACTCGACAGGTAGGGGAAGACATCGTCGCCGTCGAGCCATTTTTCCGGCTGCATAATGGGTATAAGCACAGCACTACTTGCCGATACAACGTCTATGGTCAAGTTACTGTTATCGCCAAGGAATCCGAGGGGGATATCTTCGCGGCGCTTCAGGATAATCGCTATGAGTTGCGGCTACTGGCCGTAAAAAAAGCCGTCGAACAGCTGCGGGAACTGGCCAAGAAAAAAAAGGATCCGAATTCTGAAACTGTCGCAGGCACCGCCGAAAAGATTTATCTTGAAGCAAAGAAGCGGCTCGGGGCTTACATTAACAGCGCACAACGAGTATTAAAGGTGCGTGCCGCCTGTTTCGAACACTCTGAAATTGAAGACGTGCTACAGCTTGTGTTCGATGGTGTGCACCTGCCGTGGAGCGATTTCTACTTTGAGGATGACGACTATTTCAGGTGCTTCTCTCAAGTGAGCCAAGCCACGGTGCAGGTGCCGATTGCTGTCAAAGGAGCGGTGAAGGCAAATAACATCGTCAATGGCCGAACCGGCAAGTTCGCCGTACTTAACTTGGCCCGCCCCTCTCGCAAAACCGACCAAGCCGATATTTTGGATACCGCCAGTTTTTCTATTTGGTCGCCTGATCTTAATGCATTTCAGTCTTACGAAGTCGGCCAAAATGTATTGGCGTTTGGACTCTGGGAGTCTGGCGGCATCAAGGAGAGTGCCAACAAGAAAGTGGATTCGCCGATCAAGATTTTTCGCAACCATGAATTGCGGCTGTGGCCAGTAACCAAATCGCAGTTGTGTGTGGTCAAGAACTGAAAGTCTTGGGATGGTCTCTTTTTCTCGCGTAGTGTGCGCTACAAATGTGCACTTCTCACGCGCGGCGTTAAGCCAAACCCTCATAAACCACATGCCCCTCCACCAACGTATACCTGACCTTCCCCTGTAATTCCAACCCTAAAAACGGCGTATTCCTCCCCTGGCTCTTGAGCGAGCGCGGCTCGACCTTCCAGTACTGCTCCGGATCGAAGATGCACACATCGGCGGGCTGTCCGGCCCCCAGGTGGCCGTTGTTCAAGGCCAGAATCCGTGTAGGTTCGGCGGTGACCTTGGCGATGGCATCGGACAGGGATACCCCGGTTTCCTTCGCCCATTTCAGCGTCAGCGGCAGCAGCAGTTCCAGGCCGGTGGCGCCGGCTTCGGCTTCGGCGAAGGGCAGCAGCTTGGCGTCGTCGTCCACCGGCGCATGGTCGGAGCAGATGGCGTCCACGGTGCCGTCAACCAGCGCTTCGCGCAGCGCATCGCGGTCGCGCTGGCTGCGCAGCGGCGGCATCAGGTGGCAGTTGGAATCGAAGAAGCCGATGTCCATTTCGCTGAGGTGGGCGTGATGCACCGCGATGTCGCAGGTGACCGGCAAGCCTTCCGCTTTGGCGGCGCGGATCAGGGCGATACCTTCGCGGCTGGAAAGACGGCAGATGTGGATGCGTGCGCCAGTTTCGCGGGCAAGGGCGAGAATCGCCGACAGCGCGATCGATTCGGCGCAGGACGGGATGGCCGGCAGCCCCAGCCGGCTTGCCACTTCGCCATCATGGGCGACGCCGTCCCTGGCGAGATAGGCGTCCTGCGGTCTTAGCCAGACGGTGAAGCCGAAGGTGGCGGCATACTGCATGGCGCGCATCAGCACCAGGGTGTCGGAAAGCGGCATGTCGGCATGGGAGAAACCGATGCAACCGGCGTCGTGCAGCTCCGCCATTTCGGTCAGGCGCTCGCCCGCCAGTTTCTGGGTCAACGCGCCGAGCGGATAAACCCGCGCCTGGTTCAGGCTCCTGGCGCGGTGCTTGAGCATTTCCACCAGGCCCGGCTCGTCCAGCGGCGGGTCGGTGTCGGGCGGGCAGACCAGGCTGGTGACGCCGCCCGCCACCGCCGCCAGCATTTCGGATTCGAGCGTGGCCTTGTATTCGTAGCCCGGCTCGCGCAGGCGTGCGGACAAATCCACCAGGCCGGGGCAGATCACAAGGCCGGCGGCGTCGATCACGCGGTTGGCGTGGAACCCTTCCGGCATGGCGCCGACCGCGACCACTTTGCCAGCCGCAATGAAGACATCGCGCTGGGCGTCGATGTGGTTTTTCGGATCGACCAGCCGACCGTTCCTGATATGAATTTTCATGCTCCGCCCCCCGCCTCGTTGCCCATCAGGATGCTCATCACCGCCATCCTCACCGCGATGCCGAACGTCACTTGGGACAGGATCACCGACTGTACGCCGTCGGCGACGGAGGACTCGATTTCCACGCCGCGGTTCATCGGGCCGGGGTGCATCACGATCGCGTCGGGGCGCGCCAGCGCGAGCTTTTCCGCGGTCAGGCCGTAGTACTTGAAGTATTCCTGGGAAGAGGGCAGCAGCGCGCCGCGCATGCGCTCGCTCTGCAGGCGCAGCATGATGATCACGTCGACGTCCTTCAGCCCCTTCGCCATGTCGTGGTAAATCTGCACCCCCATCCGCTCGGCGCAGGTGGGAATCAGCGTCTTGGGCGCGATCACGCGCACTTCCGGCACGCCCAGCGTGGTCAGGGCGTGAATCTGCGAGCGCGCCACGCGCGAATGCAGCATGTCGCCGACGATCGCCACGCGCAGCCGGGTCAGATCCTTCTTGTAGTGGCGGATGGTGAACATGTCCAGCAGTGCCTGGGTGGGGTGGGCATGGCGGCCATCGCCGGCGTTGACGACATGAATGTGCGGCGCCGCATGGCGCGCAATCAGGTGCGCCGCGCCGGACTGGCTGTGGCGCACGACGAACATGTCGGCCTGCATCGCAGCCAGGTTGTCGACCGTATCCAGCAGGGTTTCGCCCTTGGATTGCGAGGAGGTGCCGACATTCAGGTTGATGACATCGGCGGACAGTCGCTTGGCCGCAATCTCGAACGTGGTGCGGGTGCGGGTACTGGGCTCGAAAAACAGGTTGAAGATCGCCTTCCCGCGCAGCAGCGGCACCTTTTTCACCTCGCGTTCGGCGACGCCGAGAAAGGATTCCGCGGTATCGAGGATGTGCCGCAATGTGGCTGCCCGCAGCCCCTCGATGGAGAGCAGGTGCTGCAGTTCGCCGTTTTTGTTCAGTTGCGGGTTATTGTGCATGGCTCATCATCCTTTTGCGTCATCCAGGCTCAAACTCAACTGCCCCGATTCCGCCCGGTTCAGCCGGATATCCTGGTTGTCCTCGAGATCCAGATGTACCCCGACGAACCGGGCGGCGATCGGCAGCTCGCGCCCGCCCCGATCCACCAGCACCGCCAGCAGAATACTGGCAGGGCGGCCGAAATCGAACAGATCGTTCATGGCGGCGCGAATCGAGCGGCCCGTTTTCAGCACGTCATCCACCAGGATGATGTGGCGGCCTTCGACCTCGAACGGGATGCGGGAAGGTTTTACCTCGGGGTGCAGCCCGATGCGGCTGAAATCATCGCGGTAAAAGGAAATATCCAGCGCGCCCAGAGGCGTCTTCACGCCCAGTTGCTCGCGCAGATTTTCCGCCACCCATACCCCGCCGGTATGGATGCCGACCAGGACGGTGTCCGGCGTCAGGTGCGGCCGGATCTGCTGTGCGAGCTCACGCAGCAGCTCTTCAACCTCAGGTAGTTGCATATTTGTGTTGATCCAGATAAGACTGCAATATTCGTTGTGCCGCGACCTGGTCCAGCACGGCTTTTTGCCGCCGGCCACGCACTCCCGCCTCGTTCAGGTCCTCGCTCGCCGCAGCGGAGCTCAGGCTTTCGTCGACAAACGCCGTCTTCAGGCCGAAACGCCCTTCCAGTTGGTGCGCGAAGCGCCGGCAGCGCGCGCTCATTTCATGCTCCCCGCCGTCGGCATGGGTCGGCATCCCCACCACTGCCAGCACCGGCTGCCATTCGCGCAGCAGCGCCCCGATCGCACCGAAACGCTGGTCATTGCTTTCCCCCGTCACCGTCGTCAGCGGGTGCGCCAGACCCAGATCCAGGTCGCCCACCGCCACGCCGATGCGCTTCAGGCCGAAATCGAAACCCAACACAGTTGTCGAGTGATGGGTGATGGGTGATGGGTGATGAACCCCGTCTTTCCCTTCACTCATTTCCCGTCATCCGTTCAAGCATGTCCCGCCTCGTCGGCCAGGCTGGCAAAATCGACGCCCAGCATTTTCATCGCGGCAGGCAGCCGCTGTTCCCAGGGCAGGTCAAAAATGATCTGCGCCGAAGCCGGCACGGTAAGCCAGGCATTTTGCGACAATTCCTGTTCGAGCTGTCCCGCTTCCCAACCGGCATAGCCGAGCGTCACCAGCAGTTTGTACGGGCCTTGCCCGCAGCCAACCGCCTCCAGGATGTCTTTCGAGGTGGTCAGGGCGACGTGCTCGTTCACTGCGATGGTGGACAGCCATTCCCCGGCCGGCTGGTGCAGGACGAAGCCGCGATCCATCTGCACCGGGCCGCCGAAGTGCACCATGTTCTCCGCCCGTTCATCCGATTCAAGCTCGATGCCGATCTGGTCGAACAGCATTTTCAGGGTCATTTCGATCGGGCGGTTGACCACTACGCCCAGCGCGCCCTGCTCGGAATGCTCGCAAATATAGGTCAGGGATTTGGCGAAATAGGGGTCGGCCATGGCGGGCATGGCGATCAGGAAATGATCGGTCAGATTAACGTCTTGCATGATGCGATTATGTCATATCCGCGGCCGCCTTACTCGGCGGCAGTTGTTCCAAGTTCATCGGCGCGGGTGAAGCTCCAGGTGCGCACGATGCCGAGGATATCGGTGTCCTTGCGGATATCCTCGGGGAAGGGCGCATAGGGCGCCGCCAGGTTGACGATGCGGATGGCCGCCTCGTCCAGCACTTTGTGGCCGGAGGAGCGTTTTATCTCGACGCTCTCCACGCTGCCATCGGACTTGATGTTGACGATGAGTTGCAGGTTGCCGTAGATTTTCTGCCGTTTCGCTTCTTCCGGATAATTCAGGTTGCCGACTTTTTCCACCTTGATGCGCCAATCCTCGGCATAACGGGCAAAGCGGTATTCCTGGGTGCGCGCGCCGATAAATTTGCGCTTGGGTTTTTTCTGGTAGGCCTCCCAGTCACGCGAAATCTGTGCCTCCATCCGTGCCGCTTCCAGGCTTCTCATCGCCAGGTCGGAGGCAACCGGGCTATCCGCCGGCGCTGCCATCGGCTCCGATTTGGCCTGCGCCTGCTCGACGCGCTGTGTCGATTTGACCTGAGTCATCAAGGTTCGCGCTTTTTGCTCCAACTGTCCCACCTGCTGTCGTTTCTGCGCGACTTCTGACTCCGGTTGGGGCTGTACCGGCAACGGGCTTTTGGCGCGACGGTCGGCGTCGGTGTTGCCGCCGCCATCGAGGTTGGCCTGCGCCAACGCATCGGCCTTGACCGGACGGGAGGCGGACTTGCGGTTGACCAGCACTACGTCGAGCGAGGTGGCGCTGCCCGATTTCATCATCTCGGGCAGCTTGAAGCTCACGCCGAACACGACGATCAAATGCAGGGTAATGGAAAGCAGCAGCACCAGCCCGAGACGATCGGACTGGCTCAGCCGCGCAAGGCGGGTGATGGTGATTGCGGTATTCAACGGCGCCTGATCGGCCAGACCCATGGGAACTCTATGATTTGACAATGCAAACGTAGTTTAGCAGAAATGCGCTGCCGGTTCATTGTTCCAGCTTGTGCAGAAATTTGCACTGCAATGCCATGTCGAGCAGGTCCACGCCGGAAACCTCGAGGACTACCCGGCTGCCCGGCGCCATTTCCGGCAGTGAATGGACGCGGGTGAAGAACGGCAGATGGTCGAGCTTGACCAGGTTTTCCTTTATCACCGCGGCGCCGATTTCGCCGATCTGTTCCTGCAGCAGCCAGCGCAGGCACCAGTAGCGCTCCATCTGATCCTGGATGTTGCCGTAGGCCTCGTAGGCCAGCTCGAAATCGCGCATGGCGATCAACAGCCGTTCGTCGCGGTTGCCGTAGGCGGCCGGCTTGCCCTCCAGATGGGCGATCAACTGGCGCTGGTTGATCAGGTCGACATAGCGGCGCAGCGGCGAGCTCGCCCACATGTAGTGCGTCACGCCCAAGCCCTGATGCGCGCCCGGCGCCACGCTCATGCGCACCTTGCCGCCTTCCTGGTTGCGGTAGATGGCGGCGAAGTCCGCTTCTGCCAATGCCTTGCCCCAACTGGAATTAACCCGGATCATCAGCTCCGACACCACCCGGTCGATGGGGGTGTCGCGGCTGCGTTCGGAGATGACGACGCGATCGTCGGCCACCGCGAAATTATAATCGGCGAAATTCTGCCGGCTCTCCGCCTTGCCGCGCCCTTCCTTGAGCTTGGTGGCAAAGTCCCACAACAGCAACAGCTCGTCCTTCCAGGCATAATCGCCTTCGCGGCTGGCCAGGGTGGTTTCGTTGAAAACCGGTTCCAGGGTGTCGTGGCGCAGGTTGGCGGCGATCTCGACATGGTCCAGCGCGCTTTCCTGGTCGATCACTTCGAGCTCCGGCGTCACTTCCATGTAAAGCGACAGTGCCGGGCAACGACGGCCTGCCGCCAGCGTGAAACGCTCCACCACCGCATCCGGCAGCATGGTGATCTTTTGCCCCGGCATGTACACGGTGGACAGGCGCCGCGCCGCAATTTCATTGAGGCTGTCGTCCGGCGAAAAGCCCAGGGCCGGTGCAGCGATGTGCACGCCGATGCGCCAGTTGCCGTTGTCCATGCGCTTGACCGAGAAGGCGTCGTCGATTTCGGTGGTGGCGGCATCGTCGATGCTGAAGGCGGTCGCATCCGAATGAGCCGGATCGCCCAAACAAAAACCAGCGCTTTTCACGTTCGCTTCCTCGCCCGCTTGCGGGAGAGGATTGAGGAGAGGGTAGGCAATTTCGGGAAAGCCGGTGCCTTCGGGAAAGTGTTCGCGCAGGAAGCGGTTGAGATGGAAGTCGTGGGAAGAGGGGATCGCACCGCACTTCTCCAGCAGCTTCACCGGGCTCAGGCCGGTTTCGCTGCACGCCTTGTCCAGCGCCTTGTATTCGAGCGTGTTCTTGTCCGGCGCATAAAGCATGGATTCCACTACCGGCGGGGTAAATGCCCCAGGCAGGCTTCCCGCAGCCAGGTCTGCCGCATAGCCCGCAACCAGCTCGGCCTGTTTGCGCTTCTTCTCCTCGGAGGCCAGCGCCGCCTTGAGGTTTTCCTCCGGCGCGGCCTTGTAGCGGCCCTTGCCCTTCTTGTAGAAATACATCGGTGCGGCATGCAGCTTCAGGGCCACCGCCGCCGCCTCGACCGGGGAGGGCGCATGGCCGTAATAATCGCGGGCGAGATCGGCGAACATGAACTCTTCGTTCTGCCCGCAGCATTCCCACAGGAAAATCGGATCGAGTTCCCCCGCTGCCGCTTCGGTCGCGTCCATGAACCCCGCGATCGGGGGCGAATCGAAGCGCAGCAGCACGTTGGCCGCCTTGATTTTGGCGCGCTTGCCGTGAGGCGTTTCCACTTGCAGCGAAGTGATATTGTCGGCCATGATGCTCGCCACCTTGATGGCGCCGTCTTCTTCGTAGAGAATATTCATTCGATTATGCAACTTGGTTCAATGCGGGCGAAACTCGCGCCCAAGGTTCAAAATTCAACGTTCCGGCAAAGAGTTTGATCGCTGATCGGCGGAGAGAAACGAACGGCAAGACTTCCTGTTTATGGCCCAGCCGGTTATCTGCTACCATTCGGCTTTACATACTGGGCAATCCCGGTGGCTGCACGAGCCCGCCAGTATAATGCACAGACTGTTGGCAACCGAAAAAAACATGCGCCAGAAAAAAAATCCATCGGTAATTTTCCGCTTTATTCTTGCCCTGTTGCCGCTGCTTGCGACGAGCAACGCGCCAGCCATCGGGCTCGGCAGCATGGCGCTGAAATCGTGGTTGGGCGAGCCGTTCCGGGCGTCCATTCCAGTAGTGCTGGATGGCGGCGAAACCCTCGACGCCAGCTGTTTGCGTTCCAGAGTCCCCGACTCCGGCAACTCCCTGCCCCAACTCACCAAAATGCGGCTGACGGTGGAAAAAATCAACGGTCAGCTGCAAATTCTTATCAGGACAGACGGACCGGTCAACGACCCGGCTTTCCTTCTTGGTTTGAGCATCGGATGTGGACATAACCTGGAACGCGATTTTCCGGTTCTGCTCGACCCCGCCGAAACCCCGCCGGCCGGGGCATACGTCGCTAACCGGACCGAAATGGCGGAAAATGCCGCGATTCGTCCGGATACGGGCAAAAGCGCCGCACCCGCAGGCGACATGTGGGAGGTTCAGCAGGGCGAATCACCGCAAAGCCTGGCGGAAAAATACTATCCCGGCAACCTGATTTTGAAGAATCGCATGCTTGCCGCCATGGTGCTGGACAACCTTGGCGCCTTCCCCGATGGCGTCATCCGCCCGCTACCGCCCGGCACCCGATTGCGCTTGCCCAATCCGCAAAGAATTGCCACAACGCCGCGCTCCCGCTTCGAGAAAGCGATACAGAAAGCCCTTGGAAAGCGGCCCGGCGACAAGCCGCCGCGCTCTGCCGCACCTCGCGCCGCCGCCAAACAAATGTTCCGGGTCAAGGTGGACGGCGGCTTGCAGGAAAAGTCGGCATATGGCGACTCCCCCGGAAAACCTGGCAAACAGATGACATCGACAGACAGCGATGACCTGTATGCCATCAATCTGTCTCTGCAGAACCGGCTTCAGGAGGCCGAGGCGCACCTGAAGCAGTTGCAGGAAATGGAGCGCGAACTGGACGACAAACTGGCCGCCCTTAAGAAGGCCGCGATCAAGCCCCCCGCCCGCTTGCCGGCAAGTCCGGCAGGCGGCAGCCTGACATTGTGGCAAGCCGGATTGGGCGGAGGGCTCTTGACTGCGGCAGTATTGGGCATGGCGATGCTGTTGTGGCGCCGAAAAACCAGCGCCGACGACATCATGTTCCGCCAATCGATAGGAAGAAATAGTTCGTTTTAGGGCGCGGCCAGCGCGGCCAGGAGTTTTTCATGCACGCCGCCGAAGCCGCCATTACTCATCACCAGCACATGGTCGCCGGGGCGGGCGGCGGCGGATACGGCTTTCACCAGTTCGTCGAGGTCGCTGAAAGTTCTCGCCTTGTCGCCCAGCGGCGCAAGCGCGGCTGTCGCATCCCAGCCCAGGTTGGCGCCATAGCAGAATACCTGGTCGGCATCGCGCAGGCTGCCGGGCAGGGCATCCTTCATGACACCCAGCTTCATGGTATTGGAGCGCGGCTCCAGCACCGCCAGAATGCGCGCACTGCCGATCTTGCTGCGCAGGCCGGCGACGGTGGTTGCGATGGCGGTCGGGTGGTGGGCGAAGTCGTCGTAGACCGTAATGCCATTCGCCACGCCGCGCACTTCCATGCGCCGTTTTACATTTTCGAACCGGGACAACGCCTCGATCCCCATGCTTGAGGGTACGCCGGCGTGGCGTGCGGCGGCGATCGCCGCCAGGGCGTTCATGCGGTTGTGTTCGCCGAGCAGTTTCCAGTTCAGGGTTCCCTGGAATTCCTCCTTGAAGGCGACCGCGCCAGAACCCCCCATGAGCCATCCCTGCGCCGTGCCGAAGCGCTCCACCGGAGTCCAGCAGCCGCGCGCCAGAACCCGGCCGATGCTTTCCTCGCGGCCATTGGCAACGACCAGGCCGTTGCCGGGCACGGTGCGCACCAGATGGTGAAACTGGGTTTCTATCGCGGCCAGGTCGGGAAAGATGTCGGCGTGGTCGAACTCCAGGTTGTTGAGTACGGCGGTGCGCGGGCGGTAATGAACGAACTTGGAGCGCTTGTCGAAAAAGGCGGTGTCGTATTCGTCCGCCTCCACCACGAAAAATGGCGAGTCGGTCAGCCGCGCCGAAACGCCGAAGTTCTGCGGCACGCCGCCGATCAAAAACCCCGGGTTGAGCCCCGCGTCTTCCAGAATCCATGCCAGCATTGCCGAGGTAGTGGTCTTGCCGTGAGTGCCGGCCACCGCCAGCACCCACTTGTCGTGCAGCACGTTCTCGGCCAGCCATTGCGGGCCCGATACGTAGGGCAGGCCGCGGTTGAGAATTTCCTCCATCAGCGGGTTGCCGCGCGACACCACGTTGCCGATCACGAAAACGTCAGGTTCCAGTCTGATCTGGCCGGGGTCGAAGCCCTCGATCAACTCGATGCCCTGAGCCTCGAGCTGCGTGCTCATCGGCGGGTAGACGCCGGCGTCGCAGCCGGTGACCTTGTGTCCGGCCTGCTTGGCCAGCACGGCGATGCCGCCCATGAAGGTGCCGCAAATGCCCAGAATGTGGATATGCATGAATGACGATGCGTGGTTGATCAGCCCGTCATTATAAGGTTTTTTCGGCATCAATTTAAAAATGCGGCTTGCATCGGCAGCCAGGCGGCAGCCGGCGGAACGCCGTACCAGTCCCAGCCTTTCGCGGCCAGCAGGGTGGTATGGCGGATGCGATCCCACGCTTCCTGCGGCGAAATTTTGAGCAGTTCCTGCATCCCCTTGTAATCGTCGGGCAGTGCGGCATCGTTCCAGCCGTTGGCGGAATGGCGGGCGAGCGCGACCGCGAGCGTGACGCATCGGGTGCGCGGCATGTCGGCCAGGGATTCGTCCATCAGCGACAACAGCAGCTTGGGCAAATGCCAGGCGGTGGCAATGGCGAGCTGCAATTCGAGCAGGCTGAAGCCGAGCGATTCCAGTTGCATGGTCATGCTGCGCAAGGTCGGATCGCGTCGCATTTTTTCGCGGATGTACTGCATCGGTGTGGGCGCGAAGCACCACAACAGGATTTCGGCCAGATCGCGCAACAGGGCGGCGATCACCACCTCGTTGGTATCCATGTCATGGCGCAGCACCGACCAGTCCAGCGCATATAGTGCGGCATGGTGCGCCCGGCTCATGACCCGCGTCGCGCCCTCGAGGGCCAGCGGATAATCGGCCAGGGTATCCTCGATCAAGGGCTGTACGGCAAATTCCTTAAAAAAAGGCGTGGTGCCGATCATCATGATGGCCCGGTCGATGGTGGTGATATCGGTGACCTGGCTTTTGCCCCGGTGGGACTGCAAATAGCGCAGTACCTTCAGCGTCATGATCGGATCGCGCAGAATCACGGCGGCAAGCTCATGCCCGTTGAGGTCGTCTTCTCTTTCCTTCAGGTGTGCGAGTTCTACTGCGGTGCGGCGCAAGACCGGCAGGGGCGCCTGATCGAGATACTCCACCCAGGCTTCCAGGTTCAGGGGACGGTCTATCATCCGTGCGCGTCCTTACTGTTCCGGCCACGGTTTCCCGTGTCGGTCAGGGCAGCGCCTCGACGCTGATCACCGCCACAAGGCTGTGCGCCGTACCGGGTTGCACTGTCACCACGTTATCTGCGGCGTTGCCGGTTTCCACGCAGACCATGCCGCGATATCCTTCGGGGCCGAAATCACCCATTTTTTCGGCTTTTTCCATCCAGGGGTTCCACACCACGGCGGAACGACTGCCGTGCTTGGCGATGCGGGTACGCCGTCCGAGGCCGCGATCCTCGATCAGGCAGTCGGCTTCGGTGTCGAGATAAACCCGATCGACCTCGCTCTCGATCACAATGGGCCCCTGTTGGGTTCTGCGGGCGGGCACGCCCACCTTGTCCAGATAGGTGCAGCCTTCCAGCCCCTTGATCTCCATGTCGGCCACGTCGCTGACATGGAAATAGGTGTGGAATGCCTCGCCCAACTGGAATGGCGCGCTGCCGATATTGCGTGTGACCAGTTCGATACGCAGTTCGGCGCCAACCGTCACCAGCAACTCGGCGGTTGAAGGATGCGGCCATTGGGCGCGAGTGGCGTCGGTCTCGATCAGCCCGAAGCGGAGGAAGGTTGCGCCATCCGGCAGCGCACGGGTTTCTTTCGCCTCCCACATTACGGTACGGGCAAAGCCATGGCCGGGCAAAGTGGTTTCGCTTGCATGCGGGCCGAACCACGGCCAGCAGATCGGCACCCCGCCACGGATCGACTTGCCCGGCGCGAATTTTCCGAAGCGCGAGAGCCACAGCACAGGCTCCTGACCGCGCGGTTGCCAGGTCATCACATGGGCGCCCTGCAAGGCAATGCTTGCCTCGGCATGGGCGTTCGTCACTTCGGCGACGGCCAGGCCGCCTGGGCCTTCCTTAAATGCCAGATGCCCGGTGATGGCAAAACGCCGGTTAAGCGCATCGAGTTCAGGGGTATTCATACCTTGAAGTAGCCTTCCTAATAAATATCGTGGGTGCGATTATGGCATTAAACAAATTCTCAAAAAACACCTATAATTAAATTGCTTGATTTCCCATGTATCGTAATACTCGTTATGCGAATTTTATGATACTCACGCGCCGCCTCCGCAGGGGCGGCCAATTCAGGGAACGCAATGGCTCAACGACGCTTAACCATGTCAAACATCCAGATAGGGGAACCCCTACAGTGGGATGTGACAGACGCCAGCGGCCACTTGTTGCTGAGAAAAGGGTACATTGTCGAACGCGCGTCGCAAGTTGAGGCTCTGGTTGCGCGCGGGCTATTCGTCGAGGCCACTGCGAACGCCCCCATCTATGGGCCGGCCAACGCCGCTCCGCCGCAGGAAGCGCCTTCTGTCCTGCGCTCGATCAATCTCGCCAATAAACGGCTGGATCGGCTGCTATTCGGATTGCATAATGAAACCGACTTTCCGAATAAAATCCTGGAAATCGCGAAAATAGTGACCGCCGCGGTCGACCTGAACCCCGACATCGCAGTGGCCTGTATTTTGCTCAACCAACAGGCTGTTCCCTACCCGATAAGACATTGCGTCGACACCGCCGTGGTTTCGATATTGATCGCGCGCTCAATGGAGATCGCGCGCGAGGAAATTCTCACGATTACAGCCGCCGCGCTCACCATGAACGTTGGCATGATCAAACACCATGCGCAACTGGAACGCAAGCAGTATGCCCTCTCTGCCGAGTTGCTCGGGCTGATTCGCCAGCACCCCGAGGATAGCGTAAAAATGCTGGAATCTGCCGGGGTGCGCGACCCGAATTGGCTGGCATACGTTCTGGCGCACCATGAGGTCGAGGATGGCACCGGCTACCCATTCGGCAAGGCCGGCAATGACATTCCCCGTCCCGCCAAGATCATCGCCCTGGCAGACCGCTACTGCGCCTGCGTTTCCGCCAGGGACTTCCGCAAGTCGACTCTTCCCAACATTGCGTTGCGCGACATTTTTCTTGATAAGGGAAAAGGCATCGACCACTTGCTCACAACGTATTTTATCAAGGAGCTGGGCATCTACCCGCCGGGCACTTTCGTACGATTGAACAACGGTGAAATTGGTGTCGTATCCAAAAAGGGGGAGGGCGCCGCTACGCCTATCGTGCACGCTCTCGTCGGGGCGAACGGTGTGCCTTTGGCTTTGCCCATCAAGAGAAATACCGCCACCGAGACGCTTGCCATAAAAGAAACGCTCCATGAGAGCCAGGCAAACATCCATTTCAGCATGCAGCAAATATGGGGGGATGAGGCCAGCTTCTAGCCGAACTTTCCATTCAATGTTCCCGGCCGGCAATCGTCTTGTTTTCGGTGCGGATTCTTGACAGCAGCAATGCTTGAGTGGAACGAGGGATCAAGGACGCACATGCAGGGCATCCTGATCGAAGAGCGGTTACCGTGGAATGTGTGCGATTATGGTATGGTTGTGGCATTTAACGATTGCTCGAAGAATCATCATATAATAATTCGTTCAATTTTTTACGCATATTTTTAGTACTCGTAACTCCCTCCGCAAGGGCGGCCAACTCGGGGAACGCAATGGCTCAACGACGCCTGTCCATGTCAAACATCCATATGGGGGAACCCCTGCGATGGAATGTTTATGACGACAAAGGCAGCCTATTGCTGAAAAAAGGGTACATTGTCGATCACCCTCATCAAGTCGAGGCGCTGGTTGAACGGGGCCTATTCGTCGAAACGTCTTCTTCCGGCCTTTCTCGCGGGACAGACGACCCTTCCAAAGAACAAGAGGCGCCTTCCGTTTTGCGGCTGATCAATCTCGCCGACAATCGGCTGGAGCGTCTGCTGTTCGGATTGAACAGTGAACCCGATTTCCCCGGCACACTCCTGGAAGTTGCAAAATCCGTGATCTTTGCTACCGAGTTGAACCCCGATATTGCGATCGCCTGTGTCTTGCTCAATCAGCAGGCCGGCAGTTATCCGGTCAGGCATTGCGTCGACACGGCAGTCATTTCAATATTGGTTGCGCGGTCCATGGCAATGGCGCCGGAAGAAATTGTAATGATTGCCGCGGCCGCCCTAACCATGAATGTGGGTATGCTTCGACAGCATGCGCATCTTCAGGGTAAGCAGGATGCCCTCACCGCCGAAGAAACCGAGATCATTCAGCGCCACCCTCAAGAAAGCGTAAGGCTGCTGGAAGCGGTTGGAATACGAGACCCCGATTGGTTGTCATACGTGCTTTGCCACCATGAAAATGAAGATGGCAGCGGCTATCCTTCAGGCAAGAAGGGCGAAGACATCCCCAAAAATGCCAGGCTCATTGCCTTGGCAGACCGCTATTGCGCCTGCGTTTCAGAAAGAAAGTACCGCAAATCGATCCTTCCCAATGTCGCGCTGCGCGAAATTTTTCTTGAAAGAGGAAAAGGCATTGATCCCGCGCTCGCGGCGCATATCATCAAGGAGATGGGGATCTACCCGCCGGGTACCCTGGTACGATTGAACAATGGCGAAATCGGGGTTGTCAGCCAAAAGGGAGAAACGGCCACCACGCCTATCGCACATGCGCTCGTTGGGCCCCGCGGCATCCCGTTGTCCATTCCGGTCAAGCGGGATACCGGCAACGAGACGTTTGCCATCAAGGAAGTGCTTGACGTGGATCAAGCGAGTGTTCGTTTCAGCATGCAGCAAGTGTGGGGCAAGAAAGCCCGGCTTTGACATGCTTGGCGCCATGGCGTCCCGGGCTCTAATTAATATTCCAGCACCGGCGCCAGCCACTTCTCCGCCGTCTCCACGTCCATTCCCTTGCGCCTTGCATAATCCTCCACCTGGTCGCGGCCGATCTTGCCGAGGGCGAAATAGGTGGATTCGGGGTGGGCGAAATAGAAACCGCTCACTGCCGCGGTGGGCAGCATGGCGAAATTTTCGGTGAGGGTGATGCCCGCATTTTCAGGCGCTTTGAGCAGCTCGAACAGCGGTCCTTTCTCGGTATGTTCCGGGCAGGCGGGGTAGCCCTGCGCCGGGCGGATGCCGCGGTATTTTTCCGCAATCATGTCTTCGTTGGAGAGCGCCTCGTCCTTCGCATAGCCCCAGAATTCGCGCCGCACGCGCTGGTGCATCAGCTCGGCGAAGGCTTCGGCGAGGCGGTCGGCCAAGGCCTTGAGCATGATTGCGCTGTAATCGTCGTGGTTTTTCTCGAATGCGGCGACATGCGCGTCGATGCCGACGCCTGCCGTCACCGCGAAACCGCCGAGGTAATCCTTCACGGCCGACTCCTTGGGCGCAACGAAATCGGCCAAGGCCAGGTTGGGCTTGCCTGGCGATTTCTCGGCCTGCTGCCTCAGGGTGTGGTAGGTCATCGCCACCTGGCTGCGGCTTTCATCGGTGTAGATCTCGATGTCGTCGCCGACGCTGTTGGCGGGGAACAGGCCGATCACGGCGCGCGCTTCCAGCCACTTTTCATCGATGATGCGCTTCAGCATCGCCTGGGCGTCGGCGAACAGCTTTTTTGCTTCCACGCCCACCACCACGTCGGTGAGGATTTTCGGATAGCGTCCGTGCAGTTCCCATGCCTGGAAAAACGGCGTCCAGTCGATGCGCTCGGCGAGCTCCGCCAAGGGGTAATCGTGGAAAGCCTTGATGCCGATAAAAGTCGGCGCCGGCGGCACATAGGCGTCCCAATCCGGCTTGAACGCATTGGCGCGCGCCGCGGCCAGCGTCAGGCGTTTGGTTTCGTTGGAGCGGTTCTGGTGGCGCTCGCGGATCGCCACGTATTCATCGGCGATGCCCTGGACATAAGCGTTACGCAGATCGTCGCTCAACAGGTTGGAGCACACGCCGACGGCGCGCGAGGCGTCTTTCACATAAATCACCGGGCCGCTGTAGTGCGGCGCAATCTTCACCGCGGTGTGGGCAGGGGAAGTAGTGGCGCCGCCGATCAGCAGCGGCTGCTTCATCCCCAGCCGCTCCATTTCTTTGGCGACGTGGGTCATTTCCTCCAGTGACGGGGTAATCAGGCCGGACAGGCCGATGATGTCGGCCTTTTCATCGATGGCGGCCTGCAGGATTCGGGCTGCGGGTACCATCACGCCGAGATCGACCACGTCGTAGTTGTTGCACTGCAGCACCACGCCGACGATGTTCTTGCCGATGTCGTGGACGTCGCCCTTGACCGTGGCCATGACGATCTTGCCCTTGGCCTGCGCCGCTTGGCCGGTCGCCGCCTTCTCCGCCTCGATGTAGGGAATCAGGTGCGCCACCGCCTGTTTCATTACCCGGGCGGATTTCACCACCTGCGGTAAAAACATCTTGCCCGCGCCGAACAGGTCGCCGACCACGTTCATGCCGTCCATCAGCGGCCCCTCGATCACGTGGATCGGACGCTCCGCCTGCTGCCGCGCTTCTTCGGTGTCTTCCACGATCCAGGTGGTGATGCCCTTGACCATGGCATGGGCGAGACGCTCGCGCACCGGTGCATCGCGCCAGGCAAGGTCTTCCACCTGGCTTTTGGCCGCGCCCTTGAAGCTTTCGGCGAATTCCACCAGGCGCTCGGTGGCATCCGGCCGGCGGTTGAGCAGCACGTCCTCGACCCGCTCCAGCAGGTCCTTGGGGATTTCCTCGTAAACGCCGAGCTGGCCGGCGTTGACGATGCCCATGTCCATGCCGGCATGAATCGCGTGGTAGAGGAAGGCGGTATGGATCGCCTCGCGCACCGGCTCGTTGCCGCGGAAGGAGAAGGACACGTTGGACACGCCGCCACTGACCTTGGCATAGGGCAGGGCGCGCTTGATCTCGCGCGTGGCCTCGATGAAATCCACCGCGTAGTTGTTGTGCTCCTCGATGCCGGTCGCCACCGCGAAAATATTCGGGTCGAAAATGATGTCCTCGGGCGGGAAGCCGACCTGCTCGGTAAGCAGCTTGTAGGAGCGGGCGCAGATCTCGATCTTGCGCTCTTTGGTGTCGGCCTGGCCCTGCTCGTCGAAAGCCATCACCACCGCTGCCGCGCCATAGCGGCGGCACAATTTGGCGCGTTCGATGAACTCGGTTTCGCCTTCCTTCATGCTGATGGAATTGACGATGGATTTGCCCTGCACGCATTTCAGTCCGGCCTCGATCACCGACCATTTCGACGAGTCGATCATCACCGGCACCTTGGCGATATCCGGCTCGGAGGCGATCAGGTTGAGGAACTTGACCATCGCCGCCTCGGAATCCAGCATCGCCTCGTCCATGTTGATGTCGATGATCTGGGCGCCGTTTTCCACTTGGGCCTTGGCCACTTCCAGCGCCTTGTCGTATTCGCCGTTGATGATCAGGCGGGCGAACATTTTCGAGCCGGTGACGTTGGCGCGCTCGCCGACGTTGACGAACAGCGAGTCTTCGCCGATGTTGAGCGCCTCCAGGCCGGACAGGCGCAGCTTTTTCTCGATTTCTGGAATCTGGCGTGGCGGCAGATTCTGCACCGCTGCCGCGATGGCCTTGATGTGCGGCGGCCGGGTGCCGCAGCAGCCGCCGACGATGTTGAGCAGGCCGCTCGCCGCCCATTCGCGGATCTCCGCCGCCATCGCCTCGGGGGTTTCATCGTAGCCGGTTTCGGACAAAGGGTTGGGCAGGCCGGCGTTGGGGTGGGCGCTCACATAGACGTTGGAAATATTGGACAACTCTTCCACGTACTGGCGTAGTTCTTTCGCGCCGAGGGCGCAATTCAGGCCGATCGAAAGCGGCTGGACGTGGCTCACCGAGTTCCAGAACGCTTCGGCGGTCTGCCCGGAAAGCAGGCGACCGGACAGGTCGGTGATGGTGCCGGAAATCATCACCGGCAGCTTGACGCCATGGCTGTCGAAATACTGCTCGATGGCGAACAGCGCGGCCTTGGCGTTGAGCGTGTCGAAGATGGTCTCGACCATCAGGATGTCGGAACCGCCATTGACCAGGCCGTCAATCGCCTGGGTGTAAGCGTCCACCAACTGGTCGAAGCTGACATTGCGGAAGCCGGGATCGTTGACCTCGGGCGAGATCGAAGCGGTGCGGTTGGTCGGCCCGAGCACCCCGGCGACAAAGCGCGGCTGCGCCGGGTTTTTCGCTTCATATTCGTCCGCCGCGTCGCGGGCCAGTTTTGCCGCTGCCAGGTTGATTTCGTAGACCAGTCCTTCCATGTGGTAATCCGCCATGGCGATGGAGGTGGCGTTGAAGGTGTTGGTTTCGAGGATGTCCGCCCCGGCTTCCAGATAGGCGGAATGGATATCGCGGATGATCTGCGGCTGGGTCAGCACCAGCAGGTCGTTGTTGCCCTTGAGGTCGCTGCCGTAGCCGGCGAAGCGTTCGCCGCGGTAATCCGCTTCCGTAAGCTTGTAGGTCTGGATCATGGTGCCCATGGCGCCATCCAGAATCAGAATGCGCTGTTTGAGCTGGGCGCGGAGCAGGGCGGTGCGATCTTGATGGTTCATGGCAATTGAGTATCTCGACGGAGCGAAAAGCGCCTATAATAACATCAGCCAGTCAGACCGCTAAGGAGCGACACCATGCAACACCTGACGCCAAAGCAAGCCTACGAATTCCTGCAATCCAACCCGGAGGCGGTGTTCATCGACGTGCGCAGCGAGATGGAATACCTGTTCGTCGGCCATCCCGAAGGCTCGATGCTGATTCCATGGATCGACGGTCCGGACTGGGAAATCAACCCTAACTTCATCGGCCACGTCAAAAAGTCTGCGAGCGTGAACCGCCCTGTGGTGCTGATCTGCCGCTCCGGCCGCCGCTCGGTGGATGCCGGACTGGCACTGGAAAAAGCCGGGTTGCCGGAGGTGTTCAACGTGTTGAATGGTTTCGAGGGCGACCTTGACGAGCATCATCACCGCAACTCGCATAATGGCTGGCGCTTCGAGAGCCTGCCTTGGGCGCAAACCTGATGTTAGTCCACTGCCAACAGTTTTTACCGGAATAAAACATTAATTCATGATCGGGCTAAAACCCTAGCGGGGCATCATTTGGAATCCGTCGAACTTCTGAGACAAAACCTGGCGATCGAATCCGATTTGCAGAATTTTATCGGGTTCACCCTGGAAAGCACGAGCAGGCTTGGCGGCAATCCTTTCCCCGCCTCCATCGCCTCGCTGGAACTGATGCAAAAGCTGCGCAACGCGGGCGCCGCCACCGGCTATCCGCTGCCGGTCAGCCTGCAACTTGAGAAGGGCCATTTGCTGGTGTGCTGGGACGGTGAACACGCCCCGCGCGAGAACGCGAGCGCCGCCCGCACTGAACCGCTTGCCCTGGAAAACGCCGGCTCTCTGTGGGCTGAAACCGGTGAAAGGCCTTGTGTCAGAATTGCGCATTTTCCCAAGCTCCCGTCATCTGCCGCCATAGAACAGCTGCGCCAGCATCTGCAGAACTCGACCGCAGCCGCCGACCCCGCCATCCTGTTGCAGCGCAATGCCGAAATGGCGCGCCACCTCGATGAAACCCGTACCCGCACCGAGGCGGAGCTTAAGTTGCTTCAGCAGGCGCTGGAGAAGCGCCAGGCCGAACTTTACGAATCCTTGCGCCAGGCCGAAACCGATCCGCTCACCGGGCTGTTCAATCGCCGCGCCTTCGATGAAAAACTGGGCCGCGCATTCCGTCGCGCCATGCGGCAAAAGAACGAACCGCTCTCGCTGCTGCTGTTCGATCTCGATTTCTTCAAGAACATCAATGACGAATTCGGACACCAGTTCGGTGACGCCTACCTCAACAAAATGGCCCTTATCCTGCTCAGCGTTATCCGCGAAGATGTGGACTTCGCCTTTCGTTTCGGCGGGGACGAATTCGCCATGCTCATCTTCGCCGATTACCCGCTCGCCTGCAGCAAGGCCGGAAAAGTGCTGGAGTTGATGGAGAACAAGGTCAGTATCGGCATCACCGCGATCAACCCGGACACTCCGGACGGCCTCGCCCTGGAAGATTTCATCCGGCATGCCGACAACGCCTTGTACGAGGCAAAACACCGCGGCCGCGGCCGCGCCGTGGTGGATATCTGCCCAATGCCGGACAACGGCGACTGCGAACTGATCTGCCCGAAAATTGCCAGCCCCTGTCATGGCTAAAATATTCGACAGCGCGACAGATTGCAGGCTGCTGTACAGCAGCCCGGTGCAAAACGAAAGCGCGCTCATCCTGTTGCGTTCAAAGCTATCCGCGATTGCCCGGCGCCTCGGTATTGCCGAGCAGAAACGGGAGCGCATGGCACTGGTCGCTTCCGAGCTGGTCAGCAACCAGGTCAAACATGCCGGCGGGCGCGGCCTGATTCAGGTCTGGCAACAACCGGGGCCGGTGCTGGATATCCTGGCGCTGGATTACGGCTCGGGCATTGCCAACCTTTCCCTCGCGGAAAAAGATGGCTATTCCAGCGTAAACACACTGGGCAAGGGCTTGGGCAGCATCCGCCGCCTCAGCGACGAATCGTTTATCTACACCCAGAATGAAAGCGTCGACGGGTTGAAAAGGTGGAACGGGACGGTTTTTCTCGCGCGCTTCTACACGGGCAACAAAAACACGAATTCCATTACAGACGCAAGCACCGGAGGCCTTGCACCCGGCTTGGGTGTCGGCCTGTTCTCCCGCTCGCTGTCGAACGATCGCTACAACGGTGACCGCATTTATTTGCAGATAACCGACGAATATCTGCGCTGGCTGCATCTGGATGGATTGGGGCATGGCGAGCAAGCGCAGGCGGCTACGGCCAATCTCGCCTCCCACCTGGCCCACTGCGACACTCCCGGGGCGGTTCTGGAGGCAGTGGATCGCCAGCTCAGGGGCACGCGCGGCGCGGTCGCGATTACCGGCGAGCTCGGTCTGGCCGGACAGACACTGAACATCCTCGGCGTTGGCGACATGCACGCCCATGTCCTCGATGACCAGGAAATGCACAATCTGTCCTTCGCACCCGGCGTGCTGGGCAAGGAACACAAAAACTCCGCCCCGATGCACTTCGACCTCGGCAAACGCTGCCTGGTGATCACGGCCAGCGACGGCATCCGCAGAAACTGGGGAGTTTCCAACTTTCCCGGTCTGTTCCACCTGCACCCCCAGTTGATCGCCTACACGTTGGGGAATATCATGGGTAGAATTTCGGATGACCAGTCTCTTTGTATTACCAGCATCACATTAGAATAATCGTCTAATTAATCGTCCAATCATTACGGGGGGATCATGGCACAACAACCAAAAGCAACCGACGCCAGCGCCAAATTGGCGGAATTGCTCAAGCTTCAGGTGGGCAGCCTTGCGGAAACCATCGAAAAAGAGGGGCAAAACATCTTCGGCGGCAGCAACAACCTGCTCGGCACCGACGAGATCAACGATTTCTGCATCGAGTTTCTGGAACTGCTGGTTGCCCTGCTCCAATCCAAGGATCCGCATGATGACGCATCTCCCCAGTTCCACGCCCTGGAAATGTACTTCAATAACCTGTCGAAGCAAATCCTGGTGCGCGGCGGTCGGGTGGAAGACCTGGTGCGCTACATCCAGTTCATGCAGCGCACACTGATCGACGCGCTGGGCAACGACAAGCGCGTCACCGTCGATGACGCGCGCACCATGCTGTTGTTCCTCTCCGGTCTTTTCAACGAGCTTATTCTGGCGGTTTTTCAGGCCTACCTCGAAGAAAAGGAGCGCACCGTGTACGCCCAGGAGGCGGAACTGCGCGAGACTGCCACGCCGATCACCGAAATATGGGACGGCGTGCTGACCCTGCCGATCATCGGCACGCTGGATTCCAACCGCACCGTGCTGGTGATGGAGGCGCTGCTTAACCGCATCGCCAAGGAGCACGCCAGCGCCGTAGTAATCGACCTGACCGGGGTGAAGAACATCGACTCGCAGGTTTCCCACCACTTGATCCAGATGGTGCAGGCCGTGCAGTTGATGGGTTCCGACGCGATCATCACCGGCATTCGTCCGGAGATCGCGCGCGCACTGATCAGCCTGAACATTGACCTGAGCAATGTCACCACACGCGCCAGTTTGTCCGATGGGCTGAAGGAAGCATTCCGCCGCATGGGCATCCTGGTCAGCAAAAAAACCGACTGATACCCGGCATGGCCATCCCCGGTCTGCACCTGACCCAGATCGGCAGCGATAACTTCCTACTGGAACCGACGCGCAGCCTGAATATCCGCACGCAGGATACGCTCATCGAGAGTATTGTCGCGCGCCTGCAGCAGGCCGGCGCGTCGCGCCTGTATTATGATCTCTCCGAACAGCCGCTGATCGACCCGGTTTATTATGGCTGGCTCGACGCGCTGGCTCGCACCATCCAAGCCATCAACGTCAAGATGGTTTGTATCCACATGCAACCCACCGCTGCCTTCGCACTGTCGAAATTCATGCACGAAACCCCGATATTCGAAACCGCCCTGGATATTTCCGGCTGGCAAAAAACGGGACGATAGCCATGGACCTGACCCAGCTGTTCAAATTCATGGCAGACAAGCAGGCCTCCGACATGTTCATCTCTGCCGGAGCGCCGGTGCTGATGAAGATTGAAGGCGAAAGCTTGCCGCTCAACAGCCAGATACTGGATGCGGCAACCGTCAAGAAAATCGCCTATTCGCTGATGTCAAAAGACAACATCCAGACTTTTGAAAAAACCCTGGAACTGAATTTCGGCCTGAACCTGCCAGATGTCGGCAAATTCCGCGTCAACGCCTTCCACCAGCGCGGCGAGGTCGCCTTGGTGGCGCGCTATGTCAACAATAAAATCCCGTCGCTTGACGCGCTCGGTTTGCCCGCGGTGCTGAAAGACCTGGTGATGGAAAAGCGCGGTCTGGTCCTGGTTGTCGGCCAAACCGGGTCGGGCAAGTCTTCCACGCTGGCCGCGATGATCGATTACCGCAACACCAACCGGGTCGGGCACATCCTGCTGGTCGAAGATCCCATCGAGTACCTGCATCACTACAAGAAGTCCATCGTCAACCAGCGCGAGGTCGGGCTGGACACCGCTTCCTACGCCATCGCCCTGCTCAATGCCGTGCGCGAAGCGCCGGATGTGCTGATGATCGGGGAAATCCGCGATCGCGAGACCATGCAGCAAGCCATGATCTACGCCGAATCCGGGCACCTGATGCTGTCCACCCTGCACGCCAACAACAGCTACCATACCCTCAACCGCATCATCAACCTGTTCCCCGCCGAGTCGCGCAGCCATCTGTTGCACGATCTTTCCGTCAGCCTGAAAGCGGTGATTTCGCAGCGATTGGTGCGCGGAGTGGACGGCAAGCGCGTGGCGGCAGTGGAAATCCTGATGAACTCATCCTACGTCGCGGAGCTGATCAAGGACGGGGAAACCGGTAAAATCAAGGAAGCGATGGAACAGAGCCTCACGCCCGGCTCGCAGACCTTCGAGCAGGCGCTGTTCAACCTTTACCAGGAAGGCCGGATCAGCATGGAGGAAGCGCTTGCCAACGCTGATTCGGCCACCAACCTGTCCTGGCTGATCAGTAACAGCAAGCGCACCGAGCCCGCCGCCGCTCCGGCCGGTTCCGCCCCTTCAGCTTCTGCTACCTCTCTCAACGAGGACACGGTCATCAATTTCTCCGGCTTCAACCTTGACACCGACAAGAGCTGAAGTTTAGAGCGACAATTACCTGTCGGTGAACGTAAACCAGTAAAAAGCAGTTCAGCCACGGATTAACACAGATGTACGCCGATTATTAATTTTGATGAGTCGCGAATCATCGGTAACGCATTGCTTTATCTGTGCTAATCCGTGTTTATCTGTGGATGAAAGAGGTTTTTGGAGTCCATCAGCCTATCCCTGAGTAAACCGCCGGTACTGAATCGCCTCGGCAACATGCGTCGCATTGACCGGCGCGCCGCCAGAAAGATCGGCGATGGTGCGTGCCACCTTCAGCACGCGATGATAGCCACGGGCGGAAAGGTTGAGCCGGCTGATCGCCTGCTTCAGCAACCCTTCCCCGGCGGCATCGGGCTGGCAGTAGCGGTCGATTTCCCTGGTGGTCAGTGCCGCATTGGCCTTGCCCTGCCGTGCCAGTTGCCGCCCGTAGGCGGTCTCCACCCGCAGCCGGATCGCCGCGCTGGACTCGCCTGAGGCATGGCTGGTGAGATCGCCTTCGGGCAGGGCGGGCACTTCGATTTGCAGGTCAATGCGGTCGAGCAGCGGTCCGGAGATTCTGCCGCGATAGCGCGCCGCCTGGTCCGGCGTGCAGCGGCATTTGCCGTTCGCATGGCCGAGATAGCCGCAGGGGCAGGGATTCATCGCCGCCACCAGTTGAAAGCGTGCCGGGAAATCAGCCTGATGCATCGCGCGGGAAATGGTGATCCGCCCGGATTCGAGCGGCTCGCGCAGCGCTTCCAGCACGGAACGCGAAAATTCCGGCAGTTCATCGAGAAACAGCACGCCATGGTGCGCCAGCGATATTTCACCGGGGCGGGGATTCCCGCCGCCGCCGACCAGCGCGGGGCCGGACGCGGAATGGTGCGGCGCGCGAAAACTTCGCTGCCGCCAATTTTCAATCCTGAAGCCGCCGTTCAGGGACTGAATCGCGGCGGCTTCCAGCGCCTGTTCCTCTGTCATGGATGGCAGGATGCCGGGCAGTCGCGCTGCCAGCATGGTTTTACCGGCACCCGGCGGCCCCGCCATCAAAATGCTATGGGTGCCGGCGGCGGCGATTTCAAAGGCGCGCCTGGCATGGGCTTGCCCCTTCACTTCGCTGAAATCGGGATAACTATGGGCATTCGGCTCAGGCACTTCCTGGCACCGGGTTAGCATCTGCCGTCCGGTCAGGTGAGCACACACTTCCAGCAACGAGCTGGCCGGATAAATTTGCGCCTCCTCTACCAAGGCCGCCTCAGCGGCATTCTCGGTCGGCAGGACGAAGGCCCGCCCATCCCGGCTGGCTTTGAAGGTCATTGCCAGCGCGCCGCGAATCGGGCGCAGTGCGCCGGTCAGAGCCAACTCGCCGGCAAACTCATAGCCCGCCAGCCCATTCGAAGGAATCTGCCCGGACGCCGCCAGAATGCCCAGTGCGATCGGCAAGTCGAAACGGCCGCTCTCCTTGGGCAGGTCGGCGGGGGCAAGGTTGACGGTGATGCGGCGGGCGGGAAACTCGAACTGGGCATTGAGCAGGGCGGAGCGTACCCGATCCTTGCTCTCCTTCACTTCGACCTCGGGCAGGCCGACCAGATTGAAGCTCGGCAGGCCGTTGGACAGATGCACCTCGACCGTCACCAGCAGTGCTTCCATGCCGGACAGCGCCCGGCTGTATAGCACGGCAAGGCTCATCTGGATTCGGCCGTCATGACGGGCAAGGGACTTAACATGCTGTGATTTTCAGGATTCTTCTTGAATTTCCCGTTTGCGGGCTTGCCGCCCTTACAGTGCCAGGTTTCCGGTGTCTTCCCCGGTTTCGTCGCCGTATCGGGCTTCGAGCCTGGCAACCTTGGCTTCCAGCGCCTCCAGTTTCTCGCGCGTCCTGAGCAACACCGCCTGCTGCACGTCGAACTCCTCGCGAGTGACCAGATCCAGCTTGGCGAACACATTTTGCAAAACTGCGCGCAGATTTTTTTCAAGATCCCTGGCCGGGCTTTCCCCCAGCACATCACCCAGTTTGCCGCTGATTTCCTCGAATACTTTCTGTCCCAGATTCATGATTTTCTCCTGAACATTTAAATAATCCCAGTGTACCAAAATGAAACCCCAAGAACATACGCACTTTTTTGGTGCGCCATGCACCAGCATCCGAACCAAATCAGTGCCCAGACCCCGCAACCGCATTCAAGAAAAAAAGTAACTTTTTGTATACACTGAATATTTGCAACCTGGCACAGTAAATGCTGAGCTATTTACCGAGAACATTCTCGCATCTAAACCAGAAAGGAAAATATTATGCGCAAACTGACTTACGCCCTGGCTCTCACTGGCGCCATTGCCGTTCCCGCACTTCTGTCCGCCCAATCCGCCATCGCTGCGGATGCGCCGGCTGCAGCTCCGGTTTCGCCCCACACCTTTACGGGCAACGTCACATTGGCATCCGAGTATATTTATCGCGGCATTGCTCAAACCCGCGGCAAACCGGCCATTCAAGGTGGTTTCGATTACGCCCACTCGAGTGGATTATATGCAGGAGTTTGGGGTTCCAGCATCTCCTGGATTAACGATGCCGTGCCAGGGGCGAGTGCCAACGTCGAAATCGATGTTTATGGCGGCTACAAAGGCAGCATAAGCGAGGACTTGGGCTACGACGTGGGCGTGTTGACCTACAATTACCCTGGTTCCGGAAAAACACTTGCAGGTCTTCAGGAGTTGGATCAAGACACAACAGAAATTTATGGCGCCCTGACCTGGAAGTGGCTGACCCTCAAGTATTCGCACTCCACTACGGCACTCTTCGGTTGGGCCAAGTCCCCTGGCGCACTGACGGACAAAACGACGGGCAGCGGCTACTTCGAAGCCAATGCCGCCTATGATCTTGGCAACAGTTGGGGTATCAATGGACATGTCGGCCACCAGAAGGTAAATGGCAATTCCGATGCTTCCTACAGTGACTATAAGTTAGGCGTAACCAAGGATCTGGGTTTTGGCACCGTTGGTCTGGCTTATTCCGCCACCAATGCCAAGGACACCTGTAACGGCGCAGCGCCGGCAACGGCCAACGACGTCTACTGTTATGTCAACAACAACGGCACCAATGCTTATTCCTCCGGCAAGGGCCGCGCCCTGCTAACCTTCACCAAAACCTTCTGATCCACTCACATTAGGAGTTAACATGAAACTGGTAACCGCAATTATCAAGCCATTCAAGCTTGACGAGGTGCGTGAAGCCCTCTCCGCCATCGGCGTGCAGGGTATCACCGTCACCGAGGTCAAGGGTTTCGGTCGGCAAAAAGGTCACACCGAACTTTACCGCGGCGCCGAATACGTCGTCGATTTTCTGCCGAAAGTCAAAATCGAGGCGGCCATCAAGGAAGACATGGTCGACCAGGTGATCGAAGCCATCGAGAAATCCGCCAAGACCGGGAAGATCGGCGACGGCAAGGTTTTCGTCTTCAACCTCGAACAGGTCATTCGCATCCGCACCGGCGAGTCCGGTCCGGATGCCCTTTAAAAAGAGGAGCTAGCCATAATGAAAAAAATGTTGAGTATGCTCGCTGTGCTGGGAATGCTGGGCTTCTCCGGCCTTACCTTGGCCGAAGAAGCGGCCGCGCCTGCAGCCACCGTCACCCCCCCTGTCGCCGCGGCTCCAGCGGCTACACCGGCTGTCGCCCCGGTAACGGCGCCTGCCGCTGCACCCGCGCCGGTGGTGCAGAAACTGGACAGCGGCAACACCGCCTGGATGCTGACCTCCACCGCGTTGGTGCTGTTCATGACCATTCCCGGCCTGGCACTGTTCTACGGCGGCATGGTGCGCAAGAAAAACGTGCTCGCCACGCTGATGCAAAGCTTCTCGATCACCGCCCTGATCACCGTGATCTGGATGGTGGCCGGCTACAGTCTGGCCTTCCGGCCGGGCGGCGCTTGGCTGGGAGGGCTTGACCGCCTGTTCCTGAACGGCATGGACGTGAACGCCATGGCCGGCACGGATGGCCAGAACATTCCGGAGTCGGTATTCATGATGTTCCAGATGACCTTCGCCATCATCACCCCGGCGCTGATTGCCGGTGCCTTCGCCGACCGCATGAAATTTTCGGCAATGCTGTGGTTCATGGCGGCTTGGTCGCTGCTGGTCTATTCTCCTGTCGCCCACTGGGTGTGGGGGCCGGACGGCTGGCTGGCCGGCAAGGGCGTGCTTGACTATGCCGGCGGCACCGTGGTGCATATCAATGCGGGTGTCGCGGGTCTGGTGGCTGCAATCGTACTCGGCAAACGCCTGGGTTACGGCCGTGAGCCAATGGCGCCGCACAACCTGGTGCTCACCATCGTTGGCGCAGCCATGTTGTGGGTAGGCTGGTTCGGCTTCAACGCGGGTTCCGCAGTAGCCGCAGACGGCCGTGCCGGCATGGCGATGGCGGTAACCCAGATCGCCACCGCCGCCGCCGCGTTGTCCTGGATGTTTGCCGAGTGGCTCAGCAAAGGCAAGCCTTCCGTGCTGGGCATCGCCTCTGGCGCCGTTGCCGGTCTGGTTGCCATCACTCCGGCGTCCGGCTTTGTCGGCTCGATGGGTGCGCTGATCATCGGCCTGGCGGCTGGCGTGATCTGTTTCTGGGGCGCAACTTCCCTCAAGAAAATGCTCGGCTATGACGACTCCCTCGACGCCTTCGGTGTGCATGGCATCGGCGGTATCGTCGGCGCGCTCCTCACCGGCGTGTTCGCCGTCAAGGGTATCGGCGGTACCGCCGGCATGCTGGAAGGCAACGGCGGTCAAGTCGTCACCCAGTTGCTGGGCGTCAGCGTCACCGTAGGCTACAGCCTGGTGATGACCTTCATCATCCTCAA